>OBZI01000009.1_pt1 | contig 263531 bp, 232 predicted proteins | sample 1476911 | NCBI WGS metagenome assembly OBZI01 (sample SAMEA2580238, study PRJEB22360) | human gut metagenome | biome: human gut; feature: human-associated habitat; material: faeces | place: Denmark | collected 2008/2010 | reverse complement strand
CTGATGAAGGGTAATATTTTTACTCAATAGGCTTAATAGGGTTCCTATTTTCTTCTGTTCCTCAATATTAGGAACTAAAAGTTCCTTATTTAAGAAATGATTATGATCTAATTTATTTGATGAATTTCCTGATGATGTAATAGATTTTGCCAATATAGGAGCCATCACTCGTTCAAGTTGAATCGCATATTTCCAAAAATCTAAATCATATTCGGTAATAGGTCTATAAATGGGAAATAGCTCTGAAATGATACCAGTACCTATATCATTTAATACAAATCGACCAAATTTAAATTCATTATTTGGATGTCCCTCAAAAGCTATATCTCCTTTTTTCATCACATAGGTACGTGTATCTAAATTATTTGATTGTACTTTATCAGGATCCTGAAAATACATCTTTGCAACAGAAATCCATTTATCCCGCCCTAAAGTTCCATCATTACGTTCATTTACACGTTTATATAAATCCCCTAACTTACGCTGTTCCCAATCTTCAGTAAATCCCCTAAATCGTATTCTTGGTTTATTTGCCATAATTAAATACCTCAAGTACACCATTTAACCAATCTTTATCTTCATCAGTACAATCTAACTGAAGAAGCATATCATAAATCTCTTTTTCTAATTTTGCTTCTTCTTCCTTAATAGCTTTCATCTCTTTGCCAAGTACAACCATGTCAATAGGAGCTTCTTCTTCAAAGGTATCAACATAGCGTGGAATATTTAGGTTAAAATCATTTTCTTTAATTTCTTTAAATGGTGCTAAATAAGAGTACTTTTCAATACTTTCACGATTTTTATAAGTATCAACAATGCGTTTTATGTGCTCTGGTTCTAATTTATTCTGATTTTTGAATTTTGTGAAATCATTGCTTGCATCAATAAATAACACATCACGTCCTGGGCGATTCTTTTTAAGAATAATTACAGTAGTCGGTATAGATGTTCCAAAAAATAGATTTGCAGGCATCCCAATCACCGCATAAATACTTCCATCTTCTAATAATTTTTTTCGAATTATACCTTCTGCTGCCCCTCTAAACAAAACCCCATGTGGCAAAACAATTGCCATGGTACCAGATGTTTTTAAATGGTAAAACCCATGTAAGAGAAAAGCAAAATCAGCTTTAGATTTAGGTGCTAACTTTCCATAACGGTTAAAACGTGCATCATCCATAAATGTAGGATCTGCAGACCACTTTGCAGAGTATGGTGGATTCATAACTACAGAATCAAACATATACGGCTCATCTGTCGGCCAGTCTTTATTTAGTGTATCCCCATTATGTAGACGTTGATCTTCAGCATTTACTTCATGAAGAATAAGATTCATGCGTGCAAGATTATATGTAGTTACGTTAAGTTCTTGTCCATGGTATTGTACACGATCCGGATTATTTGAATACTTACGTACATTTAGCATCAATGAACCAGAACCCATTGTAGGGTCGTATACAGTAAACGATGGTGTATCCTCTTGTCCAATTGTTACAATTTGAGCCATCATATCAGATACTTGTTGGGGGGTGTAAAACTCACCTGCTTTTTTACCTGATCCAGCAGCAAATTCACCAATCAGATATTCATATGCATCGCCAATCACATCACCATCATGACCTAACACATCAACTTCATCTAGTTTTTTAATAACTTCACTAATTGTAATATTTCGTTGATTCGCATCTACACCAAGTTGTTTTGAATCTAAATCAATATCATCAAATAAACCTTCGAACTGTTTGTATGCCGTTTCCAATCGTACAAAAGCATTTCTCAAATGAACCAATTCAAAAGAGTTATCCTTAACAGAATTAGCAAGCTCACTAAAAAGATATTGTGGTTCTATATGATACCCTAACGTATCTGACATAGTCGCAATAAAAAACGCTTTGCTTTTATCATTTAAAATATAAGATTTATACAATTCTGTTTGCTTTGCTACTGTATTATATTCATCAAGGGATTTATAAGCTTTTACAACTGTAGACTCTAATAATTTATCAGATAAATATTTATAAAAAATTAGCCCTAAAAGATAATCTTTATATTGATCAGCACTCATCTTACCTCGTAAATTATCAGCAGCACTAAATAATTTTTGATTTAATTCGGCACCCATAATATCTCCTAATTTTTCATGATTTATTCATAGTAATTAATTTTATTCTACTACAAAAAATGCCACATATAAACACTTTACTAGAGTAATAGTGTTTATATGTGGTAAAACTTACATATATATTTTCATAAATTAAATTTGGAATCAAGTCAAAATTATATGTGAGGTTGACTATTTTTCCCTTATTTTACAGATGAGTTTTCATATATACCTTTAGGCATAGCTCCCATCCCAGCTTGGCTTTTAGCGTATTTATCTTTGTCATTTGCATTGTCTACATATTGAACTATATCACGCAAGTCTTTTGCTGGTGTTTTATAATCTAAATCAGCCATTATAAAGTGAGTATATAAATATTTATCATCATATAGCGATTGAATGTACATTCTAGATTGAGATCGTTCTACTTCCATATAGATAGCAGGAGTGGCATCATTCCAAACCGTTGCATATTGAATTGGCTTAAAATCGGAATATGGCTTATGCATAATGAAGAATCGTATCAATTTATAATTAATTTGATGACGATTAGTCAACTCTTCCGGTTTTAATTCTCTCACCATAATACCTTCACGATATTTTTTACCATCATAGATATAAATTGCATCATTATCAGGGCCATGATGCACTAAATCACTTGATTTTAAAGTTTGGAAAGTAAATCCATTAATAGTTATGGGTTTAGTTTTTGAAAGTATTTGATTTGCAGGTTCAATAGAAGGTAGTACATAATTAACTAATGGTGACATTAGCTCTTTATACACGTATTCCTGATCATGTGTCTTTAATAGCTCTAATTCCTTTTTCTTAATCAAATCATAGCTAATATGATAAGACAGCGAAGGATCAGCTTTCACACCAAAGTTAATAGCCCCTTCTAAAGCTCCACTTTTAATCTGCCCAATCTCCCATGTAGCATTTCTAACAGTAGGATACGAGAACGAATTTTCTTTAACTTGACTTTCACCACTCTTACGAACAGTATAATGTATATTGCCTTCAATTAAGCGGAAATTTCCTTTTTGAACATCTGTAGTTAATGGGTCCCCTTTTATAGTTTTACCGAACTGGCTACTCTCTGGTATAGTAAATTTAATATTTGCCCCATTATCCTTAAGAATAAAAACAGAAGAAGACTGTTTTGTAGAATGATACAATTCTTTTGTAAAGTATAGTAACTCATCTAGTGTCCATTTTTTAGAGCCATTATTGTTATATTCATCTCGTATCTGATTAGCTATAATATTTTCAGTCTTTTGGACTTCATTACCAGTCTTACGATAGTTCTGATAGGCATCTTTTGCTACTGTAGGATCTGCACCTGGTATATTAATATCAATCGCATGACTTCCCAACGTAACACAGCTTAAACATAGTGCAGCCATCAATACACGTTTCATAATAGACTCTCATCCTTTCACATAATGCCTCTCAAATAGTATATATGTATAGAATATCATATTTTATTTGACTCATAGTAGTATAATATAAATATATGAACAAGGAGGTAATTACTATGAAATTTACAAAACGTATACTCATCATGACTGCTTTAGCCGTAACCGCTGTTGTATCTACTGGATTTGCTTACGATTATGTATGCAATAACTCTCAGTACAATTGCAACACTAACACACAATACAACTCCGATAACAATACGAACAATACTAACTATGCACCAGGCACCAATAACAACCAAAATTATTGCGGTCCAAACTCTAATACTAGAGGATGCGGCGGATTTAGAAGATAATATGGTAAATACGATAAAGGCCTATAGTACTAAAAATGTACTATAGGCTTTTGTCGTATATTACAAGAATACTATTTAATTCATCAAAATACAGTTAGGATCAATATAGCAACATACTTTTATCAGGAGTTCATTCTGTTAAAGTATTCAATGGCTTTTGGTGTAAAACCAATATAGGTATTACCAGCTGCGTACGGTCCTAGTTCATATGGTTGGTAAACTAGATCAATGTTCCCCTTACCACGTAAGCAATAGTTATCGGTTACATATTTTACACTCCATCCACTTGGAATATAGCTCTTTATATGATTACCTGTATAATAACTTAATACATGGGATCGTAAACCGTTATCCAATTGTGCTGCATTCGCAATTTTTATATAGTTATATAATGGAATGCGTTGACCTGTTACTTTATTATATACAAGACCTCTTGTATTATACATACCATGAGCAGCTCCGGCGTAGTAATAATAGGTAGTTAGTAGGATTGAAACAACTTGACTATCCTCATAGGTAACCTTATAGTTTTGAGAAACTTGATAAATATGTTGGTTATAATACATATCCTTTGCTTCAAGTACATAATTTGCGATGTCTGTATTAATCGCTTTTTGTGCAAACATATTATTAGTATAAACCAATGGATAGTTTAACTTCATATTTACATCGGATTGACTACCTGTAACAACAGTTGCATAGGTAGGTACAGCCAACATAACACCTAACAAAGAGGTCACACATAGCTTTTTAAACATTCCCATAATAATGTCTCCTTTTAACAAACACCTTCAAATAGATTCATTACTGTGTTACTTCTACAGGCTATGATAAAACTCCTCTTTTTCTATTTCATATTTCTAATAGTTTATTTCACTTTATAAAACAGCTAAAATGATCCGGTATTTTACTCTTAAATACAAATGTAGCTATATCATACTTTTACCATACAAAAAAGGACCCTCCAAAGAGAGTCCTTAATCTGTATTGTTATGCTATTATGCGTTTTTAGCTACTTCCATAAACTCATTTATCTTATTTCTTATGAAGAGTCATATTTTCAAAAGCTATACCATAAGCTTCTTTAAAGATATAATTACCTACAACATATTTAGGATCACGCAAAGCTACATCAACGTATTGTTGTGGAATATTACCGAAATTCCCCAAAGCCACACCTTCATAATTAAAATCCTCCACACTATTTATTGTTAATTTCATGCCAGAGCTAGCTTGTTTAGCATATATGAGAAGTGAATAGTCTTGTGCATACTGTGGAGTACGTAATACGCTGGCTACAGAATGGTTTATATCATAACGATAAGTAACTAAAACCTTGTGAATATATGAGTTAGTTCTACGACTATTATTATTTTCAACCTCATATACAACTGCCTGTGCTTTATAAATAAACTCATTTTCTTCTACTCTTTTAATGGAACTTTTATCTACAAAATACGTAATAGCATTTTCTCCTGTAAGAATAGGAACATTATTCTTATCATTTTTAATAGCTTCCATCGATATAGCTTGGATCTGTAATGGTATTACTATACATACTAACAATAACATAGAAAATAATTTTTTCATTATTTTAATTCCCCTCTTTCAATATTTATTACACACATGATATCTATAGGATATCATATCATATCATATTATATAAGTATTGATAATCCATTACTTTCACCACATAAAAAAGGACCCTCCAAAGAGAGTCCTCAATGTATATGGTTATGCTATTAAGCGTTTTTAGCTACTTCAACAAGTTTAGCGAATGCTGCTGCATCGTTAACTGCCAAGTCAGCCAACATTTTACGGTTTACTTCAACGCCTGCTTTAGCTAAACCAGCGATGAAACGGCTGTAAGTTGTACCGTTGATGCGAGCCGCTGCGTTGATACGAGCGATCCACAATTGACGGAATTCGCGTTTTTTCGCACGACGGTCACGACGAGCGTAGTACAACGCTTTTATTACTGTTTCGTTAGCTTTTTTGAACAAACGGGAACGTGTACCGCGGTAACCTTTAGCTAATTTTAAAATCTTTTTATGACGTGCATGAGCTGTAACGCCCTTTTTCACTCTTGCCATTGTATATTCCTCCTAAATTACGATGTATCGATCTAATAGTTAACGATTAAGCGTATGGTAAGCATTTAGCTACGCGTTTGTGGTCAGCTTTTGCAACCAATGTAGCTTTACGTAAATTACGTTTACGAGCTGGAGATTTTTTCTCAAGAATGTGGCTTTTGAAAGCTTTCGCACGCTTGAATTCACCAGTACCAGTTACTGCGAAACGTTTAGCCGCTGCGCGACGAGTTTTAATTTTTGGCATAATATAATCCTCCCAATACCTTATTTACTTACTAAAATCATGGTCATGTTACGACCTTCTAATTTAGCTGCTTTTTCAATAGACGCCGTTTCTTTGAGTTCTTCAGCAAAACGTGTCAACACTGCCATGCCTAGTTCTGGATGTGAAAGTTCACGACCGCGGAACATGATAGTTACTTTTACTTTGTTACCTTCAGCCAAGAATTTGGATGCATTTTTCATTTTTACGTAAAAGTCATGGTCTTCAATATGTGGACGTAATTTGACTTCTTTCAAAGTTACGATTTTTTGTTTCTTTTTCGCTTCTTTCTCGCGTTTTTGTTGTTCATAACGATATTTACCGTAGTTCATAATGCGAGCTACTGGTGGTTTAGCGTTAGGTGCAATTTCCACAAGATCAAGATGCTGTTCTTCAGCCAATGCCAAAGCCTCACGGCCAGACATAATACCGATTTGTTCGTTTTCAGGACCTACGACACGAAGTTCACGAGCACGAATCTCTTCATTAATGCGTGGTGTATCCTTGCTAATAGCGTTCACCTCCAAGAGAATAAAAAAAACGGACGGCAAACACCATCCGAATAGAATTCTCTATATTAACCTCATACTTCTTGGTATTAGGTGAGTGGCGGATGGCCTCTGCTTCATAAATCACTTAATTATAATAACAAATTAGATAGTGAAAGTCAACAACAATCTTAAGTTGCTCTCAGCAATTTATTATTACAACTCTTTTAGTATAACAGAGATTATAAGTTCTGTATATAGGCATACTTACTGACACCTATCCCCCTTTATGTATACAATATTTCTATAATATGATTATTAATTCTATAGAAAAATACGATACAATAATATATATAATATATTCTACCTAGCAAGGTATTATCTAACTACATATTATCTAACTGGGTATTATTTAAGTGAGTATTATCTAGCTATGTATTATCTAACTAGATATTATTTAACTGATTATTATCTAACTAAACATTATCTAACTAAGTATTATACAGTAATAGGTATTACACAAACTGAAAGGGGTTTTATTATGAGTGTAACAACTAGCTTGCCTCCTCAAAAGGCTCGTACAACAATTCAAAATATAGGTCTTATTCTTGCCTTTATTGTTTTAGGTAGCATTTTATTATTACCTACACCAGAGACATTATCTACCGGTGGTCATCGCATGATTGGTGTCCTCGCCTTTGCTATCATCTTGTGGATGACATCGGCTGTATCCTATCCGGTAAGTGCGACCATGATTACAGCACTCACTGCCTTATTACTAGGTTTCTCTCCAAATCCAGAAGCGCCAGCGAAAGCTATGGGCACAGCCAATGCCTTAAAACTGATTATTTCAGGTTATTCTTCCCCTGCGATGATTCTCGTAGGTGCAGCTATGTTTATTTCCGTGGCTATGCGTAAAACAGGTCTCGATCGTCGCATAGCTATGCTCGTATTATCTAGTGTAGGTACAAAGGTTAGCCGTATCTATTTAGGTGTTATTATTACAGGTCTTATTCTAGCCTTCTTTGTGCCAAGTGCAACGGCTCGTATCGCTTGTTTGGCTCCAATTATTATCGGTATCGTCGAAAACTTAGGTATTGAACGTAAAAGCCGTGTAGCAGCCCTACTCATGGTAGGTGCCGTACAAGCAGATACATTTTGGAATATTATGATTCAAACAGCAGCCGCTCAAAACCTCGTAGCTGTTGGATTTATGCAAACACAGATGAACACATCGGTAAGCTGGATTGATTGGCTCACAGCAGCTGCACCGTTCTCCATAATTATGGCTATCATTACCTACTTTGTAACGCAAGCTTTTATCAAACCAGAGTTTAAAGAGCTCGTTGGCGGTGATGTACAACTCGCTAAAATGCGTAAAGAAATCGGTCCAATGACATTTGATGAAAAGAAACTGTTATGCATCTCTATTGGTTTATTAGTATTGTGGGCCACAGGAGGTAAACTACACTCTATCGATACTACAACAACTACGATTATAGCAATTGCCTTATTCTTCTTCCCTAAAATTGGTATTATGGACTGGAAGTTTGCACAGCCAAATATCGACTGGGGATCGATTGTTATGTTTGGAGCTGGTATAGGACTGGGTTCCGTATTACTTAAAACAAAAGCTGCTACTTGGCTCGCACAGGTATTTGTAAATGCCTTCTCCCTTGAAACAGCAAGCGTGTTCCTTTTGATTGCTATTATGGCTGCCTTCCTGATTTTAATCCATCTTGGATTTGCTTCAGCTACAGCCCTTTCCTCTGCCATGATTCCTATCGTAATCTCTATAGTTATGGGACATTCCGCAGAAGGACTTAATCCACTTGGCGTAACAATGCTCATGCAATATGCAATCTGCTTCGGTTTAGTATTACCAGTAAACTCTCCACAAGGCATGGTAGCTTACGGTACAGATACATTCGATGTAAAAACATTTATGACTACAGGTATTCCATTAACCATCATCGGTTATATAATGATGCTCGTATTTGCACTTACATACTGGCACTGGATCGGAATTGCTTAAGTCTAAATATTCTAAATAGACCAAATATTCTAGATAATTCTAATATTTTAAATTAAACATACTATAAAAGGCTCTGTCTTATGACAGAGCCTCTTGATTTTTATATGCCTTTCAATATAAAACGTCTATGTTCTTTTCAATGTAAAGCTTTCACAGATATTTATTTATTCTAATTCCTTACCTTTTAGTTCAGGAATTAAGAATACAGTTGCTAAAATATCGATTACATAGATAATCGCGAGGAAAGCGATTGCCACTTGATAAGAGTACAATGAGATAATCATACCTACTACCATTGGGCTAAAGCCACCTACGGCACGACCGATGTTAAATAATACGTTTTGAGCTGTTGCACGAGCACTTGTTGGGTATGCTTCCGCCATTAAGGCACCGTAGCCACCCATCATACCATTTACAGAGGCCCCTAATATAGCACCGGCAAATAGCATAGCTGTTGGATCAGATAGTTGAGAGTAAATCAAGATAGATGCCACAGCACATATTTGGAACAAAATAAATGTCGGTTTACGACCAATTTTATCAGCCAATCGTCCGAATAACCAAATGCCGACCATCATACCACATACAGTTACGGCAGTCCACAAACCCGATTTTGTAAGGGAAAACCCTAATTGCTTACTCAAAAAGTTAGGCAACCAAATCATAATACCGTAATAACCAAAGTTTTGAACAGATGTTAAAATAGCAACACCTATAGAGGTCTTTGTAGTTCTTACATCTTTTACTAATAACTTGAATGAGTTCGTATGGGAGTGTTCTTTAATTTCTTTACTTTGAACAAAGATTTCTGGTTCATGTAATTTCGCACGGAAGAACCAGGCTACAAAGGCAGGAATAATACCAACCATGAACATACCACGCCAGCCAATATAAGGAAGTAATACGGGCGTTAACAGTGCTGCGGCCAATACGCCTAACTGCCAGCCGATGGCAACATAGCTCGTCGCTTTTGCACGGTGTTGTGCAGGCCAGGCTTCAGCTGCTAAGGCCATACCAATACCAAATTCACCGCCTAAGCCGATACCGGCAATTGTACGATATATGAGAAGATCCCAATACCCTTGTGCAAAAGCACATAGGCCAGTGAATACAGCAAATAATACAATAGTCCATGTCAACACACGAACACGACCAAACTTATCTGACAAGGTACCAAAGATAAAACCACCAATTACAGCACCTACCAAGGTCCACGTCACAAGGGAACCTGCTTGACCTGTGGTCAAACCTAAGTCCCCTGAAATTAAGCTCAACATAAAGCCGAGAATCAAGAGATCAAACCCATCCATGGCATAGCCAATAGAGGAACCAATAACAGCTTTCCAACCGTATGAATTTACTTTTTTCATAGTCATTTCCTTTCGCTACTCACAGGTAACAATTAAAGCGAATATAATACAAAATCCCCCTCTTATAATCTCATCACTATTAAATTATACAGACTAATTTAAATTGTGCAAGATGTGAGGGGGATTTATAACATTATAATTACTAGGAGAGTAAATAATTAGTTGCGTTCTTTAATTTCAGTTTTAATAGAATTGAAGAATTCTTCGAATGGTACGGAGCCCAATTCGTCACCACCGTGTTTACGAACGTTAACTGTGCCTTCTTCGACCTCTTTATCACCCACAACAAGCATGTATGGAACCTTTGCCATTTGTGCTTGGCGGATTTTATAACCGATTTTTTCGCTGCGGTCGTCTACTTCCACACGTACATAGTCACGGTGCATTTGTTTTGCCAAGTCCTTAGCATATTCAACGTGTTTTTCAGAGATAGGCAAGATTTTAACTTGTACAGGAGCCATCCATGTTGGGAATGCACCTGCATAGTGTTCAGTTAAGATACCGATAAAACGTTCCATGGAGCCGAAGCATGCACGGTGAATCATAATAGGGCGATGTTTTTGACCATCTTCGCCAACATATTCAATTTGGAAACGTTCTGGCAAGTTCATATCCAATTGGATAGTACCACATTGCCATGTACGGCCCAAGGAGTCTTCAATATGGTAGTCAAGTTTAGGACCGTAGAATGCACCATCACCAGGGTTAATTACGTATGGAATGCCTTTTGCTTCGATAGCATTACGCAATGCTTCTGTAGCGGCTTCCCAAATCGCATCATCCCCCATAGCATTGTCTGGTTTAGTGGATAATTCCACATGGTACTTCAAGCCAAATTGGCTATAAATGCGGTCGAATAATTCGATAACTTTCATCAACTCAGATTGCATTTGGGATGGCAACATAAATACGTGAGCATCGTCTTGTGTGAAAGCACGTACCCGGAACAAGCCGTGTAATGCACCAGATAATTCATGACGGTGAACTAGGCCAAGTTCAGCGTAACGCAATGGGAAGTCACGGTAAGAGTGCATTTCGTTTTGGTAAACCAAGATACCGCCTGGGCAGTTCATAGGTTTAATTGCATATTCTTCTTCGTCGATAATTGTAGTGTACATATTTTCACGGTAATGGAACCAGTGACCAGATGTTTCCCACAATTGTTTGTTCAAGATGATTGGTGTACGGATTTCTTCGTATTCAAATTCATGGTGAACTTCGCGCCAGAAGTTTTCTAATTCGTTGCGAAGAGCCATGCCTTTTGGCAAGAAGAATGGGAAACCAGGACCTTCTTCTTTGATAACAAACAAGCCAAGTTCTTTACCAAGTTTACGATGATCCCGTTTAGCTGCTTCTTCAAGCAAGTGAAGGTATGCGTCAAGTTCTTCTTTCTTTTCAAATGCAGTACCGTAAATACGTTGCAACATTTTGTTCTTTTCATCGCCACGCCAGTATGCACCTGCAATGCTTTGTAATTTAAAAGCTTTCACTTTACCAGTGGATGCCACGTGAGGTCCTGCGCAAAGATCAATGAAATCGCCTTGAGAATAGCAAGAGATTACAGCATCTTCAGGAAGATCTTGAATCAATTCTACCTTGTAATCTTCATTTTTAGCTTTAAAGAATTCGATAGCTTCTTGACGAGGCATAACGGATTTAGTAATCGGTAAATTTTCTTTTACAATACGACTCATTTCCTTTTCGATTTTACCCAAATCTTCAGGAGTCAAAGTATGTTCCATATCGATATCATAGTAGAAACCCTTATCGATAGCAGGTCCGATAGCCAATTTAGCTTCAGGCCATAAACGTTTAACCGCTTGTGCCAAGATATGAGAAGCTGTATGGCGCAAAGTATGTTTGCCCCCTTCGTCTTCGAATGTTAAGAACGCAACTTCAGAGCCATCTACAAGTTCTTTGCGAAGGTCTGTTAATTCGCCATTTACGTTTGCAGCTAGTACTTTTTTAGCCAAGCTATTAGATAATTGTTTTACTGCTTCCCCAAGAGTAGTGCCAGCAGCGTATTCCTTTGCACTACCATCAGGTAAAATGATTTTTACATCTGCCATTTTTCTTTCCTCCAATTTATAAACTAGGATAGCTTTGATTTTCTACTTTCACCAATATACCTACTTACCACACAATACATAAACATTGAGTAATTAGCTTGTAGAAATTGGGTAATAAAAAAAGACCTTCTATCCCTACAAACAAGGGACGAAGATCATTCGCGGTTCCACCCTAGTTAACTACCTATACCAATATATGTGTATAGTTAATTCACTTCATTAAGCCCGATAACGGTGGCGGCCGTATTTGCCTACTTAGGTTCGACAAATCAGTTTAAAGGGGGTAACTCTAATATATGTGTAAGGCATTTCCAGCATCTGCCTCTCTCTGGTACACAGGGATAAAAGAATCATGTCCTTTGCATCACTTTTACTAGATTATAGTATCATAGAGGACTAAAAAATTCAATACAGTTTAACTGTAAATTTCTTGAAAACTATAAACTGTAATTTTTTAAATCCATAAATTGTAAATCTTCTCTTCATTTATATTGATACATTTATATTTTAAAGAAAACGGCCCGAGAATGATATGGCCCCACTTTACTAGACAACCAGTAAAGGCGGAACATATCAGAATCTCGAGCCATTTTATATACTTTATTTGTATATTAACGTTTGAAGTTTGTAGACAACATAGCACCAATTACTTTTTCCAATTTGCTAGTAGAAAGGTCTGGACCTTTGTAGAGTGTTAAGAGCACGTCATTAGAGTTATCTTGTTTAGATACCATCATAACACCGCTACCACGAGCACCGTTATCATCGTAATCTTTCGCTACAATAACAAGGTTCAAATAATGGTCCTTCATGTATGTATACACCTTACTTGTACGCGCAGAGGAACCAATCATTTTTGCCATGTTCATACCACGGTTGAATACGATAGTATTGGCATTATGTGGATTTGCCGCTAATTGTTGCTTCTCTTCCTCATTTAGAGGCATGAGATTTACCATGAGGGAGTCACCCATCTTGCCACGGAACATGGCTGGCATCGTTTCGCGCACATCATCAGGAATGCCTGTGTCAGCAGTCAACTTCAATTCCTTAGGCACGGTCATGTATAAAACGCCCTTGCTATTGCGTCCCACCTCTGTAGTACTGAGATCTACAGCGCTAAGCATAATGGAGTCTTTAATGGTTGCCACTTGATTAGCCAATGGTTTTTCAGGAACGCCACGGCTCGCCAATTGTACATCGCCAGATTTAGTTTTCTTCAATGTTTCCACGTTCCAGCTTGCACCTTTTTTATCTGCATCGCTAGCTTCTGTGAAAGCATTCGCCCCGTCTTTTGTGCCTACATATACATACGTTTGAGCCGGGATGATTGTATCTGGTGCGCCAGACTTATTAAAAGCCGCACCGTATACCACATTAGGAATCACAGTAGAACCAATTTGTAAATTGTTGTTAGTTTGGCTTTCAACATCAAAATTGATATTCCCTGTGAAAGTCATATCAGGGCCATGGTTGATAACAACCACATCCCCTGCTTGAGGAATGATTACAGGGCCTACAGGACCCGCCATAGCTACACCTGCCATAGATACTCCAAGGCAAGCTGTTAATAATGTGCGTTTCAAAATAGATTGTTTCATAGATATACTCTCATTTCTCTACAATTCGTATACATTTAATATAATTGTAAATCTAGTATAGTCACAAAATTCCCTCATACAATTTACAATCAAAATTATACTTTATCTTCTATAGTGACATAGTCGGATAAACTACTTAATACTTCAAGCGCCAAAGGCCTTGTAGATGGTGTGCAGCGCAACATGCACCGCCCACTCGCATTTACCGAGGTCATAACACCTAAATATTCATAGCCTTCAATGATGCGATTTATGAAATTCGTATGTTTAGGATCAATGTGAAAGTACACATACGCTTCTTCTCCAGAGGTGGTTAAGGCTGGTACATCTGGAAAAACACCGATTGATTTACTCGGCTCTAAGGCTGTACCGCTCATAAACTATTCATCCTCTTTAGGTTTGCACTCACGGCGCATCATGGAGTACGGTTCAAGTGGTGTATCCATATAGATGCGTACTTTCATTTGTGCGTGAGGTGCTACATCGATAGGATTGCCATCTTCATCTGTCATTTTTTCGATTACTGTTTCAACAAGTTCACCTTTTGGTTGGCAGAATTCTACCTTATCGCCCACCTTGAAGTTATTACGTTGTTCAAGATCAACGTATTTTTCTTCTTCGTTGTAGCTCATAACTAAACCGATGAAGTCATGACTTTGAGTATTCGTAGATTTACCATAGTTTTGCGCCGTTTCATCAGGACGACCTTCAGCAAAGCCGTCTGTATAAGGGCGATGGGAAATCTTTTCTAATTCTGCAATCCATTCTGGACGAACATACCAATCTTTACCTTCTTTAAGATATGTATCAATCGCTGTACGATATACTTTTGCCACTGTGGCACAATAGTGAACTGATTTCATACGCCCTTCGATTTTAAGGCTATCAATACCAGCTTCATAAAGATCTGGAATGCGGTGAATCAAGCACAAGTCTTTAGAGTTAAAGATATACGTGCCATGTTCATCTTCTTCGATTGGGTAATATTCACCAGGTCGATTAGATTCCACAAGAGAATATTTCCATCGACAAGATTGAGAACATTGACCACGGTTAGCATCGCGATTACCTGTCATATAGTTAGACAATAAGCAGCGACCAGAGTAAGAAATACACATAGAACCATGTACGAAGGACTCAATTTCAATATCTACATGATCCTTCATTTCTTTAAGGTCTGCTAAGGACACTTCGCGAGCCGCTACAACACGTGTAGCACCAAGTTCTTTCCACATTTGAACTGTATGCCAGTTTGTAGTAGAAGCTTGTGTACTTACGTGAAGCTCTAAACCTGGAGCCACGTGCTTAGCAAGGCTAAAAATCCCCATGTCTGCAACGATGATTGCATCAACACCGATGCTTTCAAGGAATTTCAAATAATCCTCTAAACCTTCGAAGTCCTCGTTGTGAGGAATGATATTACATGTAACATGAATCTTTTTGCCATGCGCATGTACAAATTCTACAGCTTCCTTTAATTCCTCATCGGAGAAATTAGAGTTACCTGCGCGCAAGCCAAAGCGTTTACCTGCGCAATATACAGCATCCGCACCATAGCGGATAGCCATTTTAAGCTTGTCCATATTACCTGCAGGACAAAGCAATTCCATAAAATGTTCTGCCATTATTTGTTGTGCCCTTTCCACACACTCACACTCATACCATCACCCATGGGATAAATGGTGGTGTTAAACAATTCTTTATTTTCAACATATGTTAAGTATTCTTGTAACCGTTTTACGATAGTTTTGAACCGTTTTGGCGGTTCCTTATCGCCCCTTACATAGCCTCTAAAGAGTACATTATCTGCAAGAATGACGCCCCCTTCTTTCACATGTGGCAGAATAAGTTCAAGTTGTTTTAAATATTGCCCCTTTGGTCCATCTAAAAACACTAGATCGTATTCACCTGTGAGTTCCGTTAAGACTTGAGACGCATCGCCTTTCAGCAATGTAATTTTATCGGTATAATCGGATTGGTTAATATAGTATTTCGCCATTTCATAGCGCACATCATCCAATTCAATGGAGGTAATATGCCCTTCCTCTTCGTCGAGTAATGGTGCCATCAACAAAGCGGAGTAACCAATGGCTGTGCCCACCTCTAACACAGAGGTGGGCCGGTATAAACCTATTAATTCTTCAAATAGATGAACCTCAGATTCTCGTAAAATCGGCACATCATTAATCATCGCGTAAATACGCTGTTCATTTAAAATATCATTTAATATCATGAAAGTAGATTAAATCTCCTACATTATCTATTGTTAGTACCACTAGGAACTACCAACGTAGAGCGTTCAGCCGGATTTGCAGATTCTACCTGAATTTGTGGTGCTTGTTGTGCATTAGGAATAACGTTCTGCATCGATTCAGGTACAGGTGTCGTCGTTGGTACATACGTATTGGTATTTGTATTATTTCCATAGGATGGAGCAGTTGGCGTAACTTGCGTCGATGATTGATTTTGTGTTGAACCTGGTACAGGATCTGGGACCTCAGCCGCTGGAACTGTAGTTGGTGTGTATTTATAACTAGGTTCTACATCAACATATTGAGAATCTGCTTCCACTGCTTCTGCAGAACTATAATTATAATTAGGCTCTGTAGTCGCTACTGCTACGTCATAGTTAGGACCAGCTTGTGCAGCTACTTCAGTATTAGCAGAAGAATTTTTTACTGTGTCAGCACCATAAATTTTATTAACCGCTGCTAAATGTTCTTCGTAAGATTTAGAGAAGTGATTATGCCCCTCTTTATCTGCTACGAAGTATAAATAATCTGTATTTTCAGAATGTAATACTGCATCTAGAGCTTTTTTACCAGGATTTGCAATTGGTCCTGGTGGTAAACCTTTAGATACATATGTATTATATGGGCTTTGCAGTTGTGTATCACCAATCGTTACATTTTCTTTCGCATAGCCAAGTACATAGGAAATAGTCGCATCAGATTGCAATGGAATACCATGAGCTAGACGCTTTTTGAATACCCCTGCAATAGTTGGACGATCTGCATCAAATAAAGATTCTCGTTCAACGATAGACGCCAAGGTTACAAAATCATGAATACTCATATGTTGAGCTTGAATTTGTTTCTTCACAGCTGGTGTAAGGTAACGATTCATTTCGTCAGCCATCATTTGAATAACATCACGAGGCGTAGCACCTACGGGGATTTCATACGTACTTGGGAACAAGAAGCCTTCTACAGGATATGTAGCAGGTTTTGTGCCTTTCATATAAGGGTATGGTACATAGGTCTTAGCTTCAGCTAAGAAGTCCTTCGCCTTCATGATTTGATTCTTTTCAAGAACGATAGCAATATCACCAACTGTATATCCTTCAGGAATTGTAATACGAATAGATTCTACATGACCTTCTTGTAATAAGGAAATGAGTTCGCGCACAGTTACCTTATTAGGTATTTGATAATGACCAGTTTGAAGCTTATCATTGGTGCCACTCAAGTATAACCAGAGCTTAAAGCCCTGAGTTGAGCGAATAAGCCCTCTTTCAAAAAGCATATCTGCAATTTCAGTACCCGTTTGACCTTTTTCAATAACGACTACTTGTGTTCCATCATCTTGAGCAAAGGTATTCGGTACAAAGTACAATGCACCAAGGCCTCCACCAATAATTAATATACCTACAATAACTAGAATCAAAATATATCTTAAGGCTTTTCTCACGTTGTTGAGTTCCTTTCTGTAACATAACAGTATATCAATTCATTATACCATAAACTCTATATTTCCCCTATATAAAAGGGCAATGATTCCGCTTATTCCATTTTATGCAATATATTAATTTTATGTATTTGTTATGCCCTTAGCATGAATGAAGTCTCTGCTTTTTACAACAATGATAATGTATAACAAAATAAAAATAGCGCATTGTCCACTGACAACACGCTAAATTTATGCTAAAAACGATTATTCGTCTTCATCCATGTCTTCATACAGTTTTACTAGAGTTTCAAAGTTTTCATCTTCTTCATCCAAAGGTACGTATTCTTCTACGCCTTCTTCATTTGTTTCGATGCGAGCCAAGATCATGTACGTGTCATCTTGACCTTCATGGTCGGCATCTTCATCTTGTACATGTACAAGAACGGCATACTCTTGACCTTCATGGCTCAAGATAACATCTTCTGTGAAGTATTGTTTATTACCATGTTCGTCTTCGAATTCCAAATAATACACTTCACCTTCAAAATTTTGGTCAACCATTGGAAACCCTCCTTAAGGAAAAATACTTATTTATTAAACTGCAAGCGATCTAGATATCCTTGCAAAATTACAACCGCTGCCATTTTATCGATAACGGATTTACGCTTTTTACGGCTAACGTCAGCTGCGATGAGTTGACGTTCAGCCATAACAGTAGATAACCGCTCATCCCAATATGTAACAGGTAAATCGATGACTTCCTTCATTTTTGCAACGAATTCTTCAGTCTTTTCAGCCCGTTCACCTTTTGTACCATTCATATTTTTCGGCATACCTACCACAAGTTCATGTACTTCATATTCAGAAATGAGTTCTTGTAAGCGATTAAAGTCTTTTTCTAGAGATGTTCTACGAATGGTTTCAATACCTTGTGCAGTCATGAGCAGTGCATCGCTACAGGCAATACCAATAGTACGGCTGCCTACATCTAATGACATAATTCTCATTATAGTTGTTTAGCCTTTGCGTATTCTTTCAACAATTCTTCAATCAAGTCATCACGCTCTAAACGACGGATATCGGAACGCGCATTATTATAACTTGTTATGTACGCAGGGTCTCCAGAGATTAGATACCCTAAGATTTGATTAATTGGATTGTAACCTTTTTCTTGAATAGATTGATAAACACGCGTAAGCACCTCTTCAGCGGTCATCGGTTCATCGTCTACTTTACGGAATAACATGGTTTCATCTGAAACGTTCATCGTATCCCTCCTTTTTATTACATCGGTAGATTTCACCATAAAAGTGAAATCTCACCTACTATTATACTTGAATTAAAGCTACAAAGTCAGTAACTTTTTATGCATTATGAAAAATTTCTATAACAGATACAAGTATAATTATAAAATTATATGCCTATTGTAACATAGATTTTAAGGCTTCACCACCAGCTTTTAAGGCTTCCATTAATTTAGCTGGCTCTTTGCCACCTGCTTGTGCCATATCCGGACGGCCACCGCCATTACCTCCAGCTACTTGAGCTGCTGCTTTAACAATATTACCTGCTTTTGCACCTTTAGCAACGACATCTTTAGATACTTTACATACAAAGTTTACCTTATCATCGCCCATAGCAGCGCCTACAAGAACCACACCAGATCCATTCAATTTATCAAGTCCCATATCAGCTAAGTCGCGTAATTCATCAATAGAGGATGCTTTTACAGCTGCGCCAACAAACTCTACATCACCTATCATGACTTTACCCGCAATGATATCAGCTGCACCTGCAGCAGAAACCTCTTTACGAATTTGTTCTAGTTCTTTAGCAGTTTCTTTAGCTTCTGCTAATACTTGGTGTAAGCGTTCTTCTATTTGAGGAGCTTTAGTTTTAAGCTCGCTTGCCATGCGTTCAATAGTCAAACGATCTTGTTTTGCTGCATCAAGAGCTGCGCGACCAGTAATCGCTTCGATACGACGTACACCAGAACCGATACCAGCTTCTGAAGTTAAGTGGAAAGAGCCAATGAATGCGGTATTTCCTACGTGGGACCCACCACACAATTCAACGGAGAATCCTGGGACCTCAACAACGCGAACCACATCGCCATATTTATCTCCGAAGAGTGCCATAGCACCTTTTGCTTTTGCTTCATCCATGGACATTTCAGCAATAGCTAGGTCCGTAGCTTTTAAAATTTCTTCGTTTACAAGAGCTTCGATTTGATCAAGTTCCTCTTGCGTTACAGGAGAGAAATGGGTGAAGTCGAAACGCAAGTAATCTGGAGTTACTAAAGAACCTGCTTGGTTTACATGCTCACCTAAGATTTGTTTCAAAGCTGCATGTAACAAATGGGTCGCTGTATGATTGCGAGCCATTGCTGCACGGCGATTTGTATCCACTTCAAGAGTGACATCATCGCCTTCAGAGATGGAGCCTTCTATAACAGTACCGATATGGTATACAGTGCCTTCTGGTAAACGTTTAGTGTTATGAACCTCTACCTTACCCATTGGGCCCACAATAAAACCTGTATCGCCTAATTGACCGCCCCCTTCTGCATGGAATGGAGTCGTACGTACGATGATAGTAATTTCATCACCGTCAGCAGCTGTTTGTAAACGTTCAGCACCTTTACCTATCATCAATACAGAAGATGCTTCTACAGCCTCGTCCTCAAGAAGTTCTTCGTCTTTCAAGAATGTAATATCCGGTGTTGCTACCTTTGCATCTTCTTTAACACGGGCTTCACGAGCGCGTTCACGTTGCTCTTTCATAGCAGCTTCAAAACCTTCATGGTCGATTGTAAAACCACGTTCAGAAGCAATTTCCTCTGTTAATTCCCAAGGGAATCCATAGGTATCATATAGTTTGAATACTTCAGAACCAGGAACTACAGTTGCCTTTTCAGCAGCTAATGTATCGATCAAGGAGTTTAATAGCTCAAGACCTTGCTCCAAGGTTTGGTTAAAGCGTTCTTCTTCGTTTTGAACCACGCGTTTAACGAAGTCTTGTTTCTCAGCAATAGATGTAATACCAGGGCCAAGAATGTCTACGACTACATCAATAAGTGGTGTTAAGAAGATACCTTCAATACCAAGTAAACGGCCATGACGTACAGCACGGCGTAAAATACGACGCAATACGTAGCCGCGACCTTCGTTGGATGGCAATACGCCATCGGAGATCAATGCAGTGACAGCACGAGCGTGGTCAGCGATAACTTTTAAAGAAACATCTGTATTTGGATCTTCGTTATATGTAACACCAGCGCGTTTTGCAGTGGCTTCGATGATTGGGAAAATCAAATCGGTTTCAAAGTTTGTTTTACAGCCTTGTAATACGGAAGCCAATCGTTCAAGACCGGCGCCTGTATCGATGTTTTTATGTTGTAATGGTTCATAAGATCCATCTGGCATTTTATTGAATTGAGTAAACACTAAGTTCCAAATTTCAAGATAGCGATCGCAATCACAGCCTGGCGCACAATTAGGGTCATCACAACCATGTTCAGGACCTTGATCAAAAAAGATTTCGCTATCTGGACCACATGGGCCTTCGCCAATTTCCCAGAAGTTATCTTCGAGACGCGTGATATGGCTCTCTTCTACACCACAATCATTATGCCATGTATCATATGCCTCTTGGTCATCTGGATATACAGTAACATATAATCTATTTTTATCGAGTTTAATAACCTCAGTTAAAAACTCCCACGCCCAATGAATAGCTTCTTTTTTAAAGTAGTCCCCGAAAGAGAAATTCCCCAACATTTCAAAGAATGTATGATGCCGTGCTGTGCGCCCTACGTTTTCAAGGTCACCGGTACGCATACTTTTTTGGCATGTTGTAATACGACGACAAGGAGGTACCAATTTACCTGTAAAGAAAGGCTTCAATGGCGCCATACCTGCCCCGATCAATAACAAAGACGGATCATTTTCTGGTATAAGAGAAAAACTATCTAATTTTAAATGTCCTTTACTTTCAAAAAACTGCAAGTATGCTTGACGCAGTTCATTACCCTTCATGTGTATATTCCTCCTAAAATTATTTACTCTTCATTATAACTCAAAAACGATATAAAATCTATCAAAAACATTGAGATTATGCGGAATTCCCGCACTTTCACACCAATCCAATCAGACCGTGAAAGATATAAATTTTAATCCATATTTTTTACAATAAAAGAAAAGGTCAAATTTAGTCAATGCTAGTTAAATCGTAAATAATAAACATAAAAAGAGGTTATACAAATCAACAAAACAAAATTGATTCGTATAGCCTCTTTTATAGCTAGTTATTAAATTAGCGTACAACGCGTTTTGCGCCGATGTAACGTTCACCCCAATAGCCAGTATCAAGATCTGCTACTGCAACACCACGACTGGAAGTGGCGCTAATGAACTTGCCATCGCCAATATAAATGCCAGAGTGAGATGGACCTGGTTCATATGTTTCGAAGAATACCAAATCCCCTGCTTTCAAGTTCGCACGAGAAACTTCAACACCTACGTTATACTGTTCATCTGCCAAACGTGGTAAGGAAATACCTTGTTTTTCAAATACATATTTAACATAACCAGAGCAGTCAAAGCCACTTGGAGTAGTACCGCCAAATACATATGGTACACCGCGGTATTTGTCAGCTTCTGCCAAGATTGCGTGAATACTGCTAGGTGTTTCATTTTTCGTAATATTGTTTAATTTAACGTTCTTGCCATTAATGGATTGACCAGCGATACGACGGGATGTCGCGTTGCTGTTTGTAAAAGCGGATTTCGTTGCTACTGCTTTAGTCGCTGCATTTTGAGTCAATACTGCCTTCGTAGAACGAGGAGCACCCATCAATGCGTTATACGTAGCAGGACCTACGATACCATCCACTGGAAGGCCACGATCTTGTTGGAACAAACGAACTGCCCACTTCGTTTCCTTACCATATACACCATTTTTATCTGTAGCATTATAGCCGTGTTTAATTAGTTGTTGTTGAACCGCTGTAACACTTTTGCCCTTATCACCATATTGTAATGTTGTTGCGCCAACCATGGCTGTTGTGGCACACACAAAAGTTAATGTTAATGCCGTTATTTTAACCTTACTATATTTTGACTTCATATGCTTCCTTTCCAAAAAACTTTTAAAGTAAGTTATTTATTCAAAATATACTAACCGTCTATTTATTTGCATTCACAAATACAGCTAGTCTTCTTTGCTCTTGTTGGTATAAGCCTCTGGTGCCATAAAAACATCTGCACTACTTGGTCCGAGTAACGGAGCCTCTTCATGCTCTTCAAAATTTATAGCTGACTTAACCCAATACAAAGGCCGTTGCTTCACCTCTTCAAAAATACGACCTACATACTCGCCAATAATTCCCAGTCCGACGAGTTGAATTCCACCAATAAACAAGATTGATACGCCCAAGGTTGTCCACCCATTCAAAGCTTGTCCTGTAAGATATACATACAAAAGATGTAAAATGAGCAAAAAGCTCATTCCACCACAAAGTACACCTACATACAAGGCGGCCCGTAAAGGCACCCTTGAAAAAGCGGTTACACCATCCAGAGCAAATCGAATCATTTTACGCACACTAAACTTTGAGACACCTGCAAATCGAGGTGGTGCCACAAAGTGCAACTCTGCTTGTCTGTACCCTAAGGCGCCGACAATACCGCGTAAAAATCGACCATGTTCTCTGAATCGTTTCAACGTGCCCAATGCTTTACTATTCATGAGGCGGAAATCGGACCCGCCTTCAACAATAGGAACATCGGCCATTTTGTTCATCAGTTTGTAATAATACTTAGACGTGAAAGATTTAGCCCAACTAGCGTCATCAGTTGAATCGCGTATGGTACGCACCACATCATACCCTGATTCCCATAATCGAACTAGTTCAGGAATCAATGCTGGTGGATGCTGCATATCACCGTCCATTGTAATGACTGCATCGCCATGAGCATAATCAAGCCCACATGTAAGTGCCGTTTGATGCCCAAAGTTACGAGCCAGCAATAACACTTTAACATGTTTATCATTGAATGCAATTTCACGCAGTATCATAGCTGACGAATCACTAGATCCATCATCCACGAAGATTAGTTCATAATCATATGTGAGACCTGACATAACATCAGTTACAGCTTTATAAAAGTTCGCTATATTTTCCTCTTCGTTATATACAGGCACTACAATAGAAAGTAACATAAATCCTCCAAAGTATTTTACTCACATATTTTATGTTAATTAGTAAATTAAGGCAAATGCTAAAGGTTAACAATAAGCCTAATAATGTTTATAAAGCCAGTAAATAAGCCATTTATCTATAAAACACCAACAAAACACTTCATTTATCTTTTATATAAATACAGTAAATCAATATAATATCTATTTATTTGTAAATCTAATTAATAAAGCGATTTATAAAAAATATTTATTTTAATGATATGGAAATAAATATGATTATTTCTGACTTTATTAAATATTAATCAAAAATTTATATGTATTTTTATCACAAATTTACCGGAAATATCTATTTTCATCTATTTTTCATAAAAAGGAGACCCGTTAAGGGTCTCCTTTACTATAATCCAGCAGCATCAATCCAAGATTGTAAATCTTCCTCCGCCAGTTCCATATCCTCTATATAAGCACCAGCTACAACTGGATACTTAGCGACCTCTACGGTATGTAAAATTGAGTCATCACGACCATTTTTATAAGTCCCAATCCAGATTCCAGAAAATTGTGATTCATACCATTCTACAGGTTGATCAGTTTCATTAAAGTTAATCGTAATATGACCGCGTCCAAGTGTTTCTAATACTTCAACTTGTTCTTCCTCTGTTAAACCCGTTTTTTCAATATAAATCGAATATGTCTCACCAGTTTCACGCAAATTCTTTAGAGCCAAACGCAGCTCATTTAAAACGGCGCGAACATTACCATAATTTTCAATCATAAATACTCCTATACAGAGACTATCTTTACACTCTATAAGCTATCTATATACTATATGAAATTTTCACTTTGTGCTTTAGGCTCAGCTGTTACGCCCCATTCTCGTAGTACATTCAAAACACGTTTTTTAACCTCAGGCAAGGCACATTGTACCGGCTCGCTAGGTTCAAAACCAATCTCCAATGATTCCGGTTCTACACCGATAACCACTGCATCTTCTAATGGATCCTCTTGAATAGCACGGATGCGCAAAATATCTTGCATTCCTACTTCATGTACAGAAATATGTTCCGTAAAATATTGTTCTAATTCCTTATGAGGAAATTCATATATAGTTCCTGGAGCATCTCCGCCATTAATAGCGTCTACAAGAAGGATTTTCTTCATACCACGCATATACGTAAGTAATTCCATTCCCATAGTGCCACCATCAATAATGGAAATCGCAGGCGTAAATGTGAAAGACTCTTTCAATTCTTTTACTACATGAACACCTAATCCCTCATCGGTAAGTAAAATATTGCCGACTCCGAGTAGAACAATTTCATTATCTCCATCATCATAAAGGCTATTTAAATCAATACGCGGACCCTCTGAGTCCGCGTATTGTTCCAAGCCACTAATAATATCAGTACTTGTATTAGTCATTTTCTTGTAATTCTCTTTCTCTAGGATCATTAGGATCACTTGGACGGTATGTAGTACCAGATGGTTTATCAATACGTTCCCCACGACGACGTTTACCATTGAGGTCTTCAATATCAATTGGATCATGAGCGTAATATTTCATACCGGAAACCATAGCTGATACTTCGCCGGATTCCTCCATAACATCTTCTCGGAATGCCATATACACGTGAACAATAGTAAAGAACAAGAATCCCCACGCAATGTAGTGATGGATAATATGGACCTTGTATTCACCACCAAATAATGTAACCACTGGTGCAAATAAAGTTCCTAGAATACCATTAGGGTTAACCATCGAATACATTGCAAAACCCGTTAAAATTTCAAAGAAGAACATAATGTATACCATCATATACGCAGTTCTAGCTAAAGAATTACGAAGCCAATGATGTTCATGTTTTTGAGGAATCATTAAATAGTGCAATGTTGTTTCTTTAAGACCGTACCAATACCGTTTTTGACGGAATTTAGGTAATAATCTATCCCCTCTGTTCCAAAGAGCACCTGCAAAACGGAAGATAAAGGAGAATGTTAAGATAACACCTGCAATGAAATGAATACGCCGCATAGTTTCCATAGAGAACCAGCCATCAATAGCAAAAGTTGGTTCAGGGTTACCCGTAATCGCAGCAAAGCCTGGATCACCAATATATAGGCCAGTCCAGAACAATGCAGTTACACTGAGTACCATAGTCCAGTGGAATATACGCAACCATAGACTAAATACGACATACGCCTTTTTGTCAGTATGTATTAACATAAGTCCACCACCCTTTATTTACACAATGCATCTGTATTGACGGAAACAATTTTTTCGCCTTTTTTATTGTATAAATGGGTTGCACATGCTAGGCATGGATCAAAGGAGTGAATTACCTTCAAAATTTCAAGTGGTTTATCCGCAATTTTTACATGTGTATCAATCATAGAATCTTCATAGGCACCATGTTCATTAGCTGCAGTTTTAGGGCACGCATTCCATGTAGATGGTACGATACATTGATAGTTTGCAGAGCGTCCATCTTTAATATGTATCCAGTGCCCCAAACCACCACGAGGCGCATCTACAAGACCAACACCTTTAGCATCTTTATCCCATGTATTTGGTTCAAACTTAGTCATATCCGCTACTGTAGTATCACCATTTTTAATATTAGATACAAGCTTGTTAAAGAAGTATTGGCTAATATTTGCCGCTACCTGTGCATCAAGGCCACGACATGCTGTACGTCCTACCATAGTAGTCATCCATACATGAGCTGGTACACCCAATACTTGTGATACTGTATCAATTTGACGAACAATCATAGATTCAGCCCAAGTTGGGTCTTTGATTATGCCTTGTTTTACCTTTGTATACACAACAATATATTTTGCTAATGGACCAACCTCTGCAGTTTTCCCTTTGAAAGTTGGAGATTTAATCCAAGAATATTTTTTATCTTCATCAAGGAATTCCCATTTTTCTTTTGTACCAGATTTAGGACCTGTAAATTTAGGATCAGTAACACCTTCAATAGGATGAAGTGTTTTTGTTCCATCTGGATATGTAAACCAGGAATGATCAACCTCTTCACTAAGGTATTGAGGATCCATGAAATCTTTACCTTCTAATGGGATGAATGTTGCTTTATCTACACCTAATGCAAAGTTCTCAACAACACCATTGGAACGAACAATACATTTCTTATGATAGTCACCATTAGAAATACCGGTGTACGTATCATCAGGATAATCGCCATAGGACATAACGCGTTTCTTCGCAAGGCCACCACCATCGATCATACCTTTTTCTACATATATTTTACCGATAGCTAATAGATCTGGCACGTAGAAATTATCAACTAAGTCTTTAGTCAATGCAATAGATTGCTCTACAGCAGCAAGGCGTTGCGTATTAATAGGGGCATTCATATCATTCATAGAAATAGAGCATGGCATGCCACCTACAATGTAATGAGGATGAGGGTTTTTGCCACCAAATACAACATGAGGAATTACAATATCCCGTTGACGATCAAGAATGTTCAAATAATGAGATACGGCCATCAAATGAACTTCTGGAGGTAACAAGTTATAATCAGGATGATCCCACCATTGAGCGGAGAAAATCCCCAATTGGCCTGATTCAACTATTTTCTTAACCTTTTGTTGTACAGCCGTAAAGTATGCTGTAGTAGCCTTAGGAAACTCTTTAGGATAGGCTGAGTCTTTTGATGCCGTTTCCGCAGGTGCTAAACCGCTCACATTATAAGTTGCTAATACATCATTTTGTAATTGAGCGGTTTTAGCAGGGTCGGCACTAAGAGCTGCTACCGGGCTAACCCAGTCAAGGGCATGTAAATGATAGAAATGCACGATATGATCATGCACATCAAGACTACTATGCATAATATTACGTATATAGTTTGCATTTTTAGGAATTGTAATACCAAGCGCATCTTCAACAGCTCTTAACGAAGCCAAGGCATGTGTTGTAGTACATACACCACAAATACGTTGTACGAACGCCCAAAGGTCACGAGGATCGCGGTCTTTAGCAACAAGTTCGATACCGCGCCAAGCAGTACCAGAAGACAATGCATCCTCTACTTTACCACTCGCTTCATCAACTTTTATTTCAACCCGTAAATGACCTTCAATACGGGAAATCGGATCTACTACTACGCGTTTCATTAGTGACCTCCTCCATTATTATGTTTCTTTTCATCCCACAAGCCTTGTTCTTTTAAGCGTTTTTCTTCTTTCATATCAAGAATTTTATTACGCGTAAGAGTTGCAGCGCCATGAACGATAACTGCTGCAGTGGCACCAACAGCAGCTACTGTACCGATTGTATCAGCAGTCGTGATGGTATTAGCCAATGGAATATCTGGTAAACGTTTGTAGAATACGTCATTATCCCAGAAGCCCTTTTCAGAGCAACCAATACAACCGTGACCGGATTGAATTGGATAGGATAAACCATTCCACCAACGTAAGTTACCACAAGAATTATATGTTTGAGGTCCACGACAACCTACTTTATACAAACACCAACCAGATTTGGATGCATCGTCGTCGAATTTTTCAACAAAAAGTCCAGAGTCAAAGAAGGCACGACGGTAGCATGTGTCGTGAATACGATTGCCATAAAATTGTTTAGGACGGCCTTGAGAATCAAGAGGTGGAATTTGACCGAATAATGCATAGTGCATGATTACGCCAGTCATAACCTCTGGAATTGGAGGACAACCAGGGACCTTAATAATTGGCTTGCCAGATACAACGGAAGATACAGAAACTGTATTTGTTGGATTTGGTTTTGCCGCCTGTATACCGCCCCAAGAAGCACAAGAACCATATTCTATGATTGCTGCAGCTCCTTTAGCTGCTTCTAATAGGGATTCTTTAAATGTACGTCCACCTACTGTGCAATAAACACCATCTTCATCAAGTGGTACGCCACCTTCAACAGCCAAGATATATTTACCGGCTTTTTCTTTGATGATTTTTTCTAAATGTTCCTCTAATGGTGCACCAGACGCTGCCGCCAAAGTATCATCATATTCTAAAGAGATCATGTTTAAAATAACATCAGAAGTAAAGGGAGAGGATGAACGGATAAAAGATTCACTACAACCAGTACATTCATGACCATGCAACCAAATCACCGTAGGTAATTCAGTTGTTTCGGCAGCCTTAACAACGGTGTCTAACATCGTTGGAGGTAGTCCTAAAATAGCAGTGAGTGCTACACAGGATTTCATAAATGTTCGTCGACTCAAACGGCGTTCTTGGAAGAGTGTCCACAAACTATTTATACGATTCTTCATGGAATATAGCCTCCTTACAACAACTTTGCGCAATATAATTATATTACTTAATAAACTACAACGTTTATGACGGAAATCATTTTATTAGCGTCCTCTATCACTTTGAAGAAGTTCAACCAACATGATGACAATCATATTTCTACTATTTTATTATATCACTTAACATTTTTGAAAACTATGAAATTTAACAAAAAAGCTGTATATAAGAAATTAACTTTCCTTATATACAGCCTCATGTTATTCATTTCCTAAGAATTCCTAGTTATTAATTAATCAGATAACTTCCTTTATTAGAGACTCAAGCATATCTGCTTTTTTATAGCCCACAAGGGAATCGAGCATTTTGCCATCGCGGAAGAATACTAAGGATGGAATACCATCAACATCTTCTTTTAACAAAATACCGCGAAGATTTTTATCTTCTGCATTAACACTAAAGAATTCTACTTGACCTTTTAAACGCTCTGCTACATCTTCAATCTCTGGGCGCATAACAGTGCATGGTTCGCACCAACCAGCCCAAAAATCAACAATAGCTAAACCTTTAGCGCCAAGCACTTTCTCATCAAATTCTTGTACACTAGTAATTGCTGTAATTGCCATGAAGTTCTCCTAACAAAGATCTACAATCTTATATACTATCAATTATATGTTAAATATAGAAGCAAGCAATCAATAAGCCGAGTTCTGTTCCACTTGCGCGGTGACGATTATCTTTCTAGGCGTACAGTCGCCTGCACGCTCGAGCGACACAACCCGGAAGGTAGGCGGGACCACCCTTAACCCTTCCCTATTCGGTCTTGCTCCGGATGGGGTTTACCGAGCCAGCCTGTTACCAGACTGCTGGTGAGCTCTTACCTCACCTTTCCACCCTTACCACTTACGTGGCGGTTTCCTTTTCTATGGCACTTTCCCTAAGGTTACCCTCGCCAGACGTTATCTGGCATCCTGCCCTATGGAGCTCGGACTTTCCTCGAGTCTTATAGACTCGCAACCGTCTTTCATACTTGCTTCAATTCAGTTTATCATAGCTAACAATTTGTTGCAAGAAAATGCATCATTACACAAAGAAGAAATCATTTTGTTCTGTGAAAGCTTTCACAGGAACAGCAAGCCCTGCAGAGATTAAATAGTCACGTAAACCATGTGCCACTATAGACTCAGTTCCAAAATGCCCCGCATCAACTACGAGTAAGCCTAATTCCTTAGCCATTTGCGCCTCATGATACTTCACATCACCTGTAATATAGGCATCTACATGTAACCGGGCAGCATCCTTAATAAATTCTGCACCTGCACCAGAGCATAAAGCAATGGATTGAATCGCTTTCGGCACAATACCAGCAAAACGAATGTTAGCATCAGGCAACGCTTCTTGTACCCACTCACGGAAAGAATCTAAGTTTAATGCATTAGGCAAGCGACCTACCCGTCCTAGATATTGAGTTGAACTAGTAGGCTCGACTATATTCAAAACCTCATAAGCAACTTCTTCATATGGATGAGCAGCTTTCATAGCCGCTACGACTTTGCTTAAATGCGTACCATCAACGATAGCATTCACTTGTACCTCAGGAACCACTGTCAAAGCACCAGCTGCCCCAATGACAGGATGAGAATCTTCATTACCAACAAAGCGTCCTTCCCCATGGATACTGAAACTGCAATGCTCGTAATTACCAATTCGGCCTGCCCCTGCATCACCCATCGCCAATCGAACCGCATCAGCCGAGCTTTCAGGTACAAAAGTGGTCACCTTATAAAGCGCCTCTTCACCAGTTTTAATGAAGCCCTTAATATCTATAAGTCCCAATTGCTTCGCCAACATATCATTTAGACCGCCTGGTGCGATATCAAGATTTGTATGAGCACTATATACGGCAATCTTATGTTGAATCAGCTTATTAATCGTACGCCCATGAGCAGTATCACATGATATCTGTTTCAACCCTTTAAAGATTAATGGGTGGTGGCTAACAATTAAATTACAATTTTGTTCAATAGCATATTCTACGGTTTCTTCTGTTACGTCTAACGTAGTCACTACACCTGTAACAACTACATTCCGATCGCCCACCATTAAACCTACATTATCCCAAGACTCTGCATAAGAACGCGGTGCTAATTGCTCCATCAAGGTAATAACTTGTTGAACCGTTATCATACAACTCACTTCTTTCTATTTATTCTCTAAAAGATTACGAAGAAAATTAACTTCCTGCTCTAAATCCTGATATTTATCAGTATGATTTAATTTCTCTGTCATATCATCTAATGCACATTGTCGTTGATATATTAAATACTCTATATATTTCATCCAAAGTGGTGGTCTATCTTGTTCCAATAAAGCCCCTACAGACCACAACAAGGAGTCTTCCGGTAACGATTGATAAACATCTACATATTCAGTCATACCTGTATAAGCTTCCACGCAGTCATTGCGCACGGCTAAAAATGCTGTATAGAGCTTACCAGCATCTTCTACGATAATTTCTAGAACAATAACATATCCCTTTTGAACCATATATTGACGTAATTCTTTTTGTCCATTCTGTGGTTGGAGTACATAGAACTCTAATGGTTCTGGGCCTGCATCTACAATATCTCGCATTAAAAATCCACCCATACCACAACAAATGGCGCCGTTCAACTCGCCCTTTTCTGTCACTTTAAGACCATCGCCTAAACGACAATCTACTTTATCGGCTAGTCCACAAGACTCAACATATGATCTTGCAGACTCTAACGGACCTTTATGTACATCACCGGCAATGACATATTCAGCGCGTTGACGGTTGATGAGCTCTACCGCTAAATAGCCATGATCGGTACCGATATCGGCAATGGCATGAGCCTTTGGTACGATTGAGAATACCGCTTCTAGGCGGTCCATCATAGGTCTAGGTTCCATAACTTCCTCTACTATCACTAATTATTTATTCGTAATTACTAATTCTTGATTATTTTCTTACTTATTTGTTCTCGTTTATATATGTCTAAATACAATACTATTCTGAAATAATATCTATTATGTTGCCTCAAAATGAGTTACATATAAAAATAACCGCCCTTGAAATCTCAAGGACGGTAGATATCAACATAATGGTGGGCCCACCTGGGTTCGAACCAGGGACCGACCGGTTATGAGCCGGTTGCTCTACCCCTGAGCTATAGGCCCTCAGTTAGTTTCTAGCTTATTAATTATACCGAATAGACTATTATTTAGTCAAGGCAACTCAAATCTTAAGACTGTTTCATTAGCATAAAACGGTGAATCATATGATCTTCGTTAAATACGCCTTTAGTAGTTAGTGTAGTCGTTTGGCTATCTGTAGATTTAATACCTCGTGCACTCATGCAGCTGTGAGACGATGTAATATGCACAATAACATCATCAGACCCTGTTGCTAAAGAAATTACTTCCGCAATATCTTCACCAATTTTTTCTTGTAGTTGTAAACGCTTGCAGCACATTTCAGCTATGCGGGGAATCTTAGATAAACCTATGACACGACCTTTTGGAATGTACCCAATACTGATACTCATATCATACATCAATGCCATATGATGTTCACAATGAGAGAAGCAAGTAATATCCTTTACTACTACCATTTGATTTGTATCTACAGCGAAGGTCTTACCATACATGTCTGCAATCTCAGCATTTGTATACTGAATGCCTTCATATACCTCTTCCATCATTTGAGCCACCCGTTTCGGCGTTTCTAACAAACCGTCCCGATTAGGATCCTCACCTAATGCTTCTAACAACTGATATATAAGCGATTCTATTTTTTTTGTATCCATATTTACCCCTTTATATCAAGATTTCATCAGACCTCATATCATACCATAGAAAAGATACTGATACTATACAGCCTAACAATACTATACACCCTTTGCATCTGGATCCCAGACAAATTTATGGATTTGTAGTTGGAATCGTACATTCTGCAAATTATATGTTTTCATATAATCGATAATCGATGCCGCCTCAATCTGTCCCCATACAGGCGATACATATATTTGAGCCACTGTAGGATATTTACTAATTATGCGACGCATACAATCCAAATCTTCTGGAGAGCCAACGACAAACTTAATCAAATCACGTTCTGTAGCCACCTTGAATATATCTATATTCATAGACTCTTCGGCTAAAGAGGACGGCGTTTTATAATCGTAGGTAAACCACACATTATCTCTATGAAAGCTCGGTACAATCGTGCCATTTGTTTCAATATTGAAATCATAAGGACTATTATTAGGCCTCTCTCGTTTATCTACATCATTAATACGAGTTAAATCACTTTGACTTGATGGATTGTCTTGTATCTTTAAAGCCTTCCGACGATTTAATTCATCAATTAACTCTACAACAGCAGCTTCTTGTAATAGAGGCTCCCCACCAGTAATAGTAATGCGATGATTGCCTAAGCTTTCAATAACATCAGCCACCTCAGCTACAGTCATCTCTGTGAAAACACTATCAATGCCGTAGCTATAAGTCGTGTCGCAATAGAAACAGCGAATATTGCAATCATGGAGGCGTAAAAATGTAGTCAACAAGCCTTGCCGACTACCTTCCCCATCAATAGAGGCAAAAATCTCAATCACGTTCATAAATAGCTGTGTTCCCTTCAGATTCTTGAACCTCTACTTTAAAGCATTTTGGGCCCAATTCATCAGCAATCCATTTTGCCATATTCTCCGCAGTGGGATTAATGTCGCCTAGTACATCGTTGATATGGCGATGATCCAAGCGACCATGAATTTTTTCTTTAATAATCGTAAAGTCGATGACCATCCCGTTATGATCTAACTCTTCAGAACGAGCATGAACTGTAATAATCCAGTTATGCCCATGAAGATTTTGACATTTACTCGGATAATCTAGTTGTAATTGATGAGATGCACTCACCTCTAACCGTTTAGTAACTGTAAACATTATATCTCCTATCCATCACATAAGCTTTCAACTTATATCTATTACATAAGACTTATCGCTATTACATGAGACCCTTCTCTACTACATAAGTCTTATCATAAAATGCTTTTTATTGTAAGATATTATTATTTTTTATTATAACACAAAAGGGTTGTAATACAGTGCTATACAACACTGCATTACAACCCTTAAGAGTTTCAAAATATTATAAGAAGTCTTTGATTTTATCACGTTTACCGCGGTTGCGCAATTTAGTAAGCGCTTTACCTTCAATCTGACGAATACGTTCACGTGTAACATTAAAATGTTGACCAACTTCTTCCAATGTACGAGGCTTACCATCCTTCAAACCAAAACGTAAAATCAATACTTGTTGCTCACGATCAGTTAAACATGTAAATACATCTTCAATCTGCTCTTGCAATAAAATATAGCTAGCTGCATCGTCTGGAGCAATTGCATCTTGGTCCTCGATGAAGTCCCCTAAATGGGAATCTTCCTCTTCACCAATCGGAGTTTCCAAGGATACTGGCTCTTGGGCAATTTTCTGAATTTCACGCACCCGCTCTACAGTAATTCCCATACCTTCAGCAATTTCTTCTGGCAATGGCTCGCGACCTTTATCTTGCAACAATTGTCTAGAAATACGAATCAATTTATTAATTGTTTCTACCATATGTACAGGAATACGAATCGTACGAGCTTGGTCTGCAATAGCACGCGTAATCGCTTGACGAATCCACCAAGTAGCATATGTAGAAAATTTATAACCCTTAGTATAGTCGAATTTATCTACCGCTTTGATTAGACCTAAGTTACCTTCTTGGATTAAATCCAAGAACAACATACCGCGACCTACATAACGTTTCGCAATACTTACAACTAGTCGCAAGTTAGCATCTACCAATTTTTTCTTAGCCTTTTTGCTAAGTTGAATATCCTTATATGTAGCATCCTCTTGTGCACCAGCTTCGATTTGCTTAGCTAATACGATTTCTTCGTCAGCTGAAAGCAATGGTACGCGACCAATTTCTTTTAGGTACATTCGTACAGGGTCATCGATATTAACACCAGAATCAACACTTAAATCGATAGAAATTTTCTTCTCACTAGAAACTTCGTCTTCATCTTCATCTGTTTCAATTGTATGACTATCTGTATCATCTGCATCAATATCTGCCACAATCTCAACATTCAGTTTACCCAAAGTCGTATAAATATCATCTAATTGTTCCGCAGTAATTTCCGTCTGCTCATGAAGAGCATCTGAAATCTCGGATTGTGTCAACACACCGCTCTTACGGCCTTTTTCAAGAAGTTGCTCAACAATCTCCTCTATTTGACTTTTTTGTACTTTCTTAGCCACAGCGCTCTCCTTTTTAACCATTAATGATTTACTTAGACCATTCTCTAATTAAATTCTGTATTTCCTGACACTTATGTAATTCGCTAATAAACGTCGAATCTCCTGCTCGTTTTAATTGATCCGCCATAATTGAATGCGCTTTATACTGTTCACGCAATGAATGGAGTCTTATCTTGCGGATTAATGCAGGCACTTGTACCTTATATTCATCGTCACTCATGACGACCAACCTAGAGTAAATATCGTATTCTTGAGAAGATAAAACAGATTGAATTGCAGTTTCATCTAGACGACCTTCGGACTTATACAAGGTGAATAGCTTTTCTATTATACCTCGATATTCAATTTTTTCAAAGTCCTCTAATGGCAAATAGCTCATCATATGTTGTAATACTTCGCCATCGGTGAAAGCTAAGGACAATAATTTTTCCGCATCCCCCTTTGGTAAATCCTGTGTTGGCAAAGGTGTTGATGCAGTATCCACTAATTCAATTTGTCCTTTTTTCACATAATCTCTAAAGTATCTAAAAATAGTACTATTATCAAGCCATAATGGCAATGCCAATGTTTTTAAAGCATCATCTCTCTGTGTTTGACTATCTATATTTGCAATATATGGGAAAACATCTGCCATAACAGCCTGCTTACCTTCTGTATCATTTGTATCGTGTTTAATTAAAGACTCACTTAATAGATAATCAAGAGGTTTAACAGCTTTAGCAACTAACTCCTTAAATGCCTGTCCCCCATGATTACGCACATAATCATCTGGATCTTTACCGTCTGGCATGGCAAGAACACGCACCTTAAAATCCGTATTTTGCAATAATTCAATAGCCCTAGCAGCCGCTTGACGACCAGCACCATCCATATCATAAGCTAACACGATTTCTTCAGCTTGCCGCATCAAGATATGCCCATGATCTCTTGTATAAGCAGTCCCCAATGATGCGACTACATTAGTAACACCATGATTATGAGCGGATATAACATCCATATAGCCTTCTACAAGAATAGCTTGTTTTTCCTCACGAATAGATTTATAAGCCTTATCAAAGGCAAATAAGAGTTTACCTTTTTCAAAGATTGATGACTCTGGAGAGTTTAAATATTTTGGTGTACTATCATCCATAACGCGTCCACCAAAAGCAACTACTCGCCCTTTACCATCCATAATAGGGAACATAATTCTATTTCTGAAGAAGTCATAAAATTGACCCTTTTGATTCTTTCGGACAAGATTCAACTCTAAAAGAATGGAATCATCAATGCCACGCTCATGAAAGGCACGATATAACTTATCCCAACCATCAGGGGCAAAACCAAGCTTAAATGTTTCTATGGTCTCTTGTGTGAGCCCTCGCTTTTTCAAATAATCTAATCCCACTTTACCAATAGACGTTTGAGTGAGACAGTTATGGAAAAAGGTAGCCGCTAAATCAGAAGCTTCATACAGTTTTTTGCGCCTTTCATCTCTAGCTCTTTGTTCAGGTGAAAGTTTCGCCTCTGGCAATGGAATATTAGCCCGATTAGCTAGCCGCTCTAAAGCTTCTACAAAGGTTAAATGCTCTAACTCCATAAGAAATTTAATAGCATTTCCTGATGCATGGCAACCAAAACAATAATAAAAACCCTTTTCAGGGGCTACGCTAAAGGATGGCGTTTTTTCATTATGAAATGGACAACAACCCCAATAGTTCTTGCCGCGTTTCTTTAAGGCTACATGCTCGGATACAACTGACACGATATCATTAGCATCTTTGATTTGTTCAATCAGTTCATTTTCAAAATATCGGCTCATAGCCAACGCCTCCTTCCCCATATATATATATTAATTCTATATACAAATAAAAAATCCTCTATTTGTAAAGCATTTTAATCAATTAAATTATAAAAAAATATAAAAAAGCTTGATACGAATCATAGGAATCATCATCTACAACCCAATATACATGATGATTCCTATACGCCGTATATAGCAATATGTAATTACCGAAACTTTGATAACAATAGGCTGCAATGAAAACATTGCAGCCTATACTTATCGCTTATAGCATATTATTTTGCGTAATCCACAACGCGAGTTTCACGAATAATTACGACCTTAATTTGGCCTGGATATTCAAGTTCTGACTCGATGCGTTTTACGATATTCCGAACAAGTAATGTAGACTCAGCTTCATCAATCTTATCCGGTTTTACTACAACGCGAATCTCACGACCGGCTTGAATAGCAAAACATTTTTCAACGCCTTCGAAGGATTCAGCGATTTCTTCCAATTTAGATAAACGTTTTAAGTAGTTTTCTAATGTTTCTCGACGTGCTCCTGGACGGGCAGCGGAGATAGCATCAGCGGCAGCTACTAATACAGCTTCTACAGTTTGGAACTCTTCATCACCATGATGAGCACCAATACAGTTAATTACTGCTGCACTTTCACGATATTTACGAGCCACATCAACACCGATTTGAACATGAGAACCTTCAAGTTCACGGTCTAATGCTTTACCAATATCATGAATCAAACCACCTCGTTTAGCCAAAGTTACATCACAGCCTAGTTCAGCTGCCATTAAACCTGCTAAATGAGATACTTCAATGGAATGTTTCAATACGTTTTGACCATAACTAGTACGATATTTCAAACGGCCTAAAATCTTAACAATTTCAGGATGTAAGCCATGAACATCAGCTTCAAATGTCGCTTGTTCACCAGCCTCTTTAATAGTTTGGTCCACCTCTTTACGAGCTTTACCAACCATTTCTTCAATACGAGCTGGATGGATACGACCATCTACAATCAATTTTTCCAGCGCAATACGAGCCACTTCACGACGAATTGGATCGAAGCCGGAAAGAATAACTGCTTCTGGTGTGTCATCGATAATTAAATCAATACCTGTTAATGTTTCGAGTGCACGAATGTTACGGCCCTCACGACCGATAATGCGCCCCTTCATTTCATCATTAGGCAATGCCACTACGGATACGGTAGTTTCCGCTACATGGTCAGCTGCACAACGTTGGATAGCAGAGGAGATAATTTCTTTCGCTTTTTTCTCCGCTTCATCCTTAGCTTGCTGCTCCATTTCCTTAACCATAATCGCCGTTTCATGACGGATTTCTTGTTCCACATTCGTTAACAAGATATTTTTTGCTTCTTCGAACGTCATGCCAGAAATACGTTCCAATTCTGCCATTTGTTTTTCATACAAAGCTTCTACCTTTTCACGGCTTTGGGCTAAGTCAGCTTCTTTGCGATGTAAAGCTTCCTCTTTGTGCTCAATATTGTCTAATTTTTTATCCAAAGATTCTTCTTTTTGAAGAATACGACGTTCCATACGTTGAAGTTCAGAACGACGATCTTTATTTTCTCGTTCTACATCAGAACGGAGCTTATGAATTTCTTCTTTCGCTTCTAATAAAGCTTCTTTCTTTTTAGACTCAGCTGTGCGTTCACCATTTGCAATGATGCGAGCAGCCTCTTGTTCAGCTTGATTCAGTTTTCCTTCAGCAATATTTTTTCTTAAAAAATAGCCTACCCCTAGTCCAATCAGTACCATTACCACTGCAATTAGACTATACTCTAAAATTTCTTTCACCTCCTTTTTATTTCTCAAAATTGAGCTTTCATGCTCCTTTTTATGCCCTTTATGCATTAAATTATCAATTAGCCATATCATCATATAAATAAATAAGGCTATTATTAATTTTAGACTTCAAAGCCCTTTCTGTCAAGATTTTACAAGCCTACCAAGGCCTCTCAAAAAGCAGAATTTATTCATAAAAATCATTGCATACAACTTGAATTGTGCTTGTTGAGAACCCCCTGTATTTGAGAAAACTAAAAACTTTTACTCGAGGAGTCTTCTCTTCATTGAGAATAGATCCAAATTTTTTTTCTACCACCCGATAAGCAGCTTTTACCTCATCATAAGCAGAAATTTCTTGAGGAATCGCAAGTCCTCGAAGTTTCATTTTTTGCTTAATCATATAAGCACCGTATTTCTGTTCTTTCATCAAATAGGCTAATACCTGCTCAGATAAACGTTCATCATTAATGTAATCATAATCTCTAAGGCGCTCAAGGACCCTCTCAATGATAGGGTCCTCGAATTGTTTACGTCTCATTTTCTGCGTCAGCTCATAAGAACTAAGGAAGCGCTGAGCTAGGAAGCGATACGCTTGATCCATAGCAGCTTGCATCGTTTCGTCACTCATGATTATACTTCTTCAGTTACTTCTTCACCAATTACATCGATTTCTTCAGTGCCAACAGCCAATGTATCACGAATAATGCGATCGATTTCATCAGCTATTTGTGGATTCTCTAACAAGTATTGTTTAGCCGCTTCCTTACCTTGCCCCATACGTTCCCCATTATAGGAGTACCAAGCACCAGATTTATTAATAATTTCCATATTTGTACCAATATCAATAAGTGTGCCAGTTTTAGAGATACCTTCGCCATACATCAAATCAAATTCAGCTGTCTTAAATGGAGGTGCCACCTTATTTTTGACAACTTTGACTTTTGTTCGAGCGCCAACATTTTCGTTATTTGCTTTAATTAATTCCCCTTTACGAACATCAAGTCGCACGGAAGAATAGAATTTCAACGCACGACCACCAGTTGTTGTTTCAGGATTACCGAACATAACACCTACTTTTTCACGCAATTGGTTGATGAAGATAACAACTGTTTTGGATTTACTGATGATACCAGTCAATTTGCGCAAAGCTTTACTCATCAAACGAGCTTGTAAACCTACGTGAGCGTCACCCATTTCACCATCGATTTCCGCTTTAGGAACCAAAGCCGCTACGGAGTCAACTACAACGATATCTACTGCACCACTGCGAACAAGAGCTTCTGTAATTTCTAGAGCTTGTTCTCCATTATCTGGTTGAGAAATCAACAAATTATTGATGTCTACCCCCAAGTTGCGAGCATATACAGGATCCATCGCATGTTCCGCATCAATAAATGCTGCAATACCACCTTGTTTTTGAGCTTCTGCTACAGCGTGAAGAGCGACTGTTGTTTTACCAGAAGATTCTGGACCGTAGATTTCAATTACACGGCCACGAGGGAAACCACCTACACCAACAGCAATATCGATAGCAAGAGAACCAGAGGAAATCACCTCTACATTCATGCGATCTGCCGCTTCACCAAGACGCATAATAGCACCTTTACCAAAATCTTTTTCAATTTGTTTTAACGCGTTATCCAACGCTGCTTGTCTGCCATCTACAGCCATTATTTTATTTCCCCTTTTCTGTTATATAAGTATAAACATAGTATAGTGCTAGTTCTGCCGCACTTTGTCTAATATCTTCTCGATTGCCAATTAAATTAGCTTTATGGGCCACTGTGCCATATGGACCAGTAACACCAAACCATACAAGACCAACAGGCTTTTCTCGAGTACCACCTCCAGGACCAGCTATGCCTGTCGTAGAAACAGCATATGTTGTTTGGCCAACAGTTCGTGCCCCCTCTGCCATAGCCTTAGCCACTTGTTCACTAACAGCGCCATACGCATCTAACATATCTTGTGGTACACCTAAAACACGATGTTTCACATCATTACTATACGAAATGACACCACCCATATAGTACTCACTACTGCCACTGACATTAGTCAGTAATTTACCAACCAATCCTGATGTACATGATTCAGCAGTACTAATAGTACTATGTTCCTCTAACAAGGTTCGACCTAATGTTTCCTCCATAGAAATTGTTAAGTTGCGCCCTATGCGAGAGCCTAAGCGTTCTCGTATGATTGCATCCCAAGGATTAAGCAGGTCTTGTGCCGCTTCTAATGTTTCAGCCTTAGCAGTGATACGAACCTCAATGTAGCCTTTTTTAATGAGCAAAGCTATGGTCGGATTAGATTGCTTCTTAATTAGATCCATCAAGGTGCTTTCTAAATCAATTTCACGAATATCATATACGCCATAACGATAGGATGTAACAACACCTTGAGAACCAAATCGGCCATTTAAATAAGGAACTACGCTCTCTTGGAACATGCCCTTCATTTCTCCAGGAGGTCCAGGTAAAAGTATGTACGTAGTGTCGCCATCTTCAACGACTACACCGGGAGCAACTCCAACAGGGTTATATAATACCTTTGCCCCTTTTGGTAATTGTGCTTCTCGCCGACTCGCATCAGGTATAGTACGGTTTACACTTTTAAAGAATCTTTCAAGCTCATCCATGGCCTCTTGATTAAATACAATAGGTCTGCCAATTGAATCGGCAAGTACATTACGTGTAATATCGCCCTGCGTAGGTCCTAGCCCACCAGTACTAATAATAATATCAGCCCTTGTACTAGCGAGCTGAAAAACTTCAGCCATTCGTTTCGGATTATCACCTACCACCGATTGATGGGCAATGGTATATCCTAGTTTATTCAACTCTTGTGCTAGCCATGATACATTCGTATTTACTGTATCACCTAACAATAATTCTGAACCTGTAGAAATAAGTTCTACAATCATCAGATCACCTCCACAATCGAATATATCGAACTGTGCATTATTCTACAACTGTAGCTACTACATCATAAGCAAAGCCTTGCTCTACTTGTACCTTAAGAATATCACCAGGTTGAATGTCTTCACCGCAGTCTTCAATGTACATATTACCATCTACATCAGGTGCTTGAGATTTCAATCGACCTTTTGCAAGCAATGTGTTATTCTCGCCTTCTTCGATTTCCTCTACCATCGCATAATCAATGGTACCTTCTAAATTGCGATTATTCTCTTCAGAGATAGCAGCTTGGATGGACATAAGAACGTGATAACGCTCTTCTTTGACCTCTTCTGGTATTTGGTCTTCACGAGCACCAGCTGGTGTACCATCCTCTTGAGAATACGTAAATACGCCCATATTATCGAATTTGATTTCTTTTACAAAGTCACAAAGTTCCTCAAATTGTTCATCTGTTTCACCAGGAAATCCAACGATGATAGAGGTGCGCAATGTAATATGAGTCGGTGCATTTCTAATCTTCTTAAGCAAGCGCTCAATATCATTGCGATCGTCTCGGCGATTCATTTGTTTCAAAATATCGTTATTAACATGTTGCAATGGAATATCTACATATTTACAAAGCTTTGGCTCATTAACGATAATATCTAACAATTCATCAGAGAAGAATGTCGGATATAGGTATAGCATGCGAATCCATTCTATACCTTCTACAGTTGTTAATTCCTTTAACAATGTCGTCAACAATGGTTTTCCATCATTAAGGTCAATACCATAACTTGTTGTGTCCTGAGCGATAAGAACAATTTCCTTAACCCCTGTCGCAGCCAATCGTTCCACTTCAGCCTTAATAGACTCGATAGTACGACTACGGAATGCACCACGTACCTTAGGAATAATACAGAATGTACACCCGTTATTACAGCCTTCTGCAATTTTTACATATGCACTATAACGAGGTGTTGTTTGAATACGAGGCATGCGCTCATCATAGATATTCGTAATATTTTCCATGATACAACTGCGATTGCCGTGCTCAATAGCATCAACGGCTACCATAACTTGATCCCATGCACCGGTACCGATTAATGCATCAATTTCAGGAATTTCTTGGAATAATTCATCCTGATACTGTTGGCTAAGACAACCTGCTACGATGAGGCCCTTACAAGTACCATCCTCCTTATATTGGGCAACCTCAAGTATAGTATTTATAGACTCAGCCTTAGCTTTTTCAATAAAAGTACAGGTATTTACAACGATAAGATCTGCTTCGCTTAAGTCTTCTGTAATCGAATAGCCATTATCTCGCAATAAGCCTAACATTACCTCTGTATCTACTAAATTTTTAGCACAACCTAGGCTAACATATCCTAATTTTTTCCCCATTCTATATCCTTTCGTCACTAGATTCTTATTTATTTCTTGGATTTATACAACTGACTTAGTCCTTACGGAATCGTACTTGGCTAACCCAATGATTTAATAGTAACTTTTTACCTTCTAGAGTATAACCACCATTCACAGGCCATAATACTAAATCATGCCCCATAGAATCTTTTGGCTCATCCATCTCAGGATTAGTAAATATATAAGTAAAATTCTTTTCTACCATATATTTCGCCGTTTTAGAAGATAGTAACCAATTAATAAACTCTACACTATCTGCTTTATGTTTTGAATTTTTTAAAACGGCAGCACCAGTCACATAATAAGACGTACCATCTTTAGGATAAATGATCTTAATTGGATACCCATGATGACTATATTGCGCCGCATCAGACAAGTTACCAATACCAATATTTGTCTCCCCTAGCGCAGTTAGTCGTATTGGAGTAGACAAAAATTTAGCATGTTGAACCACATGGGGCTTCAAACTATACAAGTATTCAAGAGCCTCTGGTTCCCCTTTATACTCTACCATATTATATAGCAAATTGGCCGCATTCTGAGATGCTACAAAATCAGTCATAACGATAGACCAATCACCTTGTTTTCCCAATGTATCCCATGTAGTAATATATTTACCAATGCCATTATGGAAGGTATCATTCTGAACAAATACGATGGGATCATACCAAATACCAACCCAATAGCCATTTGGATCCTTTAGATTATCACGTACCTCGTCAATACGTTCATTGACGATGGGCATATATTTACCTGCATTGGCACCAATTACGAGATTATCTTCAGAAGTTAGCACCAAATCACCAGAAGTATCAGCCACTGTAGAAGCCGACCGTTGCGACATTTGTTCCTCTGTAAGAGGCATTACAGTGACTTTTACCTTTTGTTCCTCTTCATAACGCTCAGCAAGCATAGCTGTCAAAGTATTAGGTAAGTCCGTATAGACTATAATTTCACCACGAATAGGCTCTTTGGCCTGTTCTATTTGTTCTTGTTGGTAAAAGTTTATGCCATAGATCAACATTCCTACCACAAATAATGCTAAGATGCTCGGAGCAATCCATCGTTTCATATATGCCTCCCATAAGACATAAAGTATCTTAAAATGAGAGTAGCTAGAGCTACTCCCTACATGTAACGACCACCAAAACTTTTATTAGATGTACGAACTTTAGTCACATCTCTACTACGTTTTTTTCCAGTCTGGCATCGATTCCTAGATTCGCAACCTCGTTTGCCATTACGAGATTTACTAGATTGGCTAATACGCTTAGAATTTCCACCAATTGGTCGGGGTGGAATTAAACATTCTGGGCCAAAGCCAATTAAATCACGTCGATTGGCTTCTATGAGAGCCTCTTTAACAAGGTCATAGTTTTCAATATTTTTAAACTGCATCAATGCGCGCTGTTTTGCTTTATCTCTACCCTTTTTAGCAACATAAACAGGTTTTCCATCTAGTGGATTAATGCCCGTATAATACATACAAGTAGAAAGGCTACCCGGCGTAGGAATAAAATCCTGTACTTGCTCTGGGTACATATGGTGATCTCGTAAAAATTCCGCTAATTCAATAGCATCCTCTAGGGCACAACCGGGATGAGAGCTCATAAAGTACGGCACTAAGTATTGTTTCTTACCAAGCTTTTTATTTGCCTCTTCAAACCAAGACTTAAAGGTTAGGAATTCTTCTTTACCAGCTTTCCCCATCATATTGGTAACCCGTTTAGATACATGTTCTGGAGCTACCTTTAGCTGCCCACTTACGTGAAACTCGCAAAGTTCCCGCACAAAATCTTTATTGTTATCGGCTAGTACATAGTCATAACGCAAACCAGAACGAACAAATACCTTTTTTACACCTTTTAGTTTACGTAATTTACGCAGTAAAGCAATATAGTCATCATGATTTGTATTCAAGTTTTCACAAGGCTCTGGAGCCGCACAAGTACGACCTTTACACGCACCATAGACAGCTTGTTTATCGCAAGCTAGATGGCGGAAGTTTGCCGTAGGACCCCCTACATCATGAATATACCCTTTAAAATTGTCCATCTTGATCATCATGTGAGCTTCTTCAATCAAAGACTCATGACTACGATTCTGAATGATACGCCCTTGGTGATTAGTAATAGCACAGAAAGAACAACTGCCAAAGCAACCTCGTTGGCTCACAAGGCTAAATTGAACTTCGCTTAATGCTGGCACACCACCCTTATCATCGTATTTAGGATGCCACTTTCGAGTATATGGCAAGTTATAGACACCGTCCATTTCCTCCTGTGTCAATGGCAAGGCAGGCGTGTTCTGAATGAGATATCTATCACCATGCTTTTGGACTACAATACGTCCATAGAACGGATCTTGTTCATCGTATTGAATGCGGAATGCATCGGCAAAATCCATCTTATCCGCCTTAATAGCTTCATACGATGGGCACTCTACATAGTCAATGGTTGGAATTTCCTTTGCCATGTAGCAAATGCCACGTATAGATGGCAAAGACTCTTTAAATCGACCCTGATCTAAGGCATCAGCTAGTTCAACGATTTGAAGTTCTCCCATGCCATAGACGAGTACATCGGCCTTAGAATCTACTAAGATGGATCGACGCACCGTATCTGACCAATAGTCATAATGACCAAAGCGACGCAAAGACGCTTCTATACCACCAATGATAAGAGGTACATCACTGTAAGCCTCCTTCATACGGTTAGCATATACCAAGGTAGCACGATCTGGACGATGACCTGACTCACCATCTGGAGAATAATCATCTTGACGGCGAACTTTCTTTGCTGCCGTAAATTTATTAAGCATTGAATCTAAATTCCCTGCCGTAACAAGGGATGCTAGACGTGGTTTACCTAGTTTTTTGAAAGCCTCTACATCATTCCAATCTGGTTGATCTATAATGCCTACACGATAACCTTTGGATTCCAAGTATCTACCGATAACTGCAGGCGCAAAGGATGGATGGTCCACATAAGCGTCCCCACTGATGAGAACGAAATCTAATTCAGCCCAACCACGTTCCTTCATATCCGAAGGTTCTGTTACTAAAAATCTATCCATTGATTGTGTAAATGCCTTTCTATCATGCCTAATCAGATACTAGAACAGGAATAACCATAGTAAAAATAATGCCATACAAACTAAAATAATCCCTAAAATAATGCGTTCTTGTACAATAGAGCGTTGACGTTTTCGTTGACGCGTTTCTAAGGACATACGCTTTTTAGATGTTTGATATTCAACAAACTCACTTTGTACCAAATTAGGAGTTGCTTGAGCCTTCCGTCTTGTAACAGAACGTAAAGAAAAGGTATCTATGTCTCCTACTTGGCCCTGATATACTTTCACCAAGCGATCCCCATCAAGATCTAAGTAGTTACCATAATTTCGAATAAAACCTTTTACGTAGACTTGACCAGGAATGATATCATAGTTACCATCTTCGATAGCCTCTAAATAGGTTGTTTTAATGTGCAGCACTTGCTCCACATCTTTAAAGGTTAGATTACGTCTTACCCGTTCACGTCGTAATTCTTCGCCTAATTCAGCCATTTTCGTTCCTTTCTAAATCTACGTAATATTCATATAGTAATTAGCTAATTATTGCTCATCATTGGAATTGGAGAAATATCTAGCCTTAGCTTGTTCAGGGCTCATTAAAATTTCTCGAGCCTTACTGCCCATGCTAGGGCCAACGATTTTAAGGTCTTCCATTGTATCTACAAGACGTGCCGCACGGGTGTAACCTATACGGAAACGACGTTGCAACATCGATACGGAAGCTTGACCAGATTCCATAACGAGATTGACAGCTCGCTCTAATAATTCATCGCGGTAAACATCATTAGCATCATAAGATTCTTTTTCAGCTTCCTTTTCCACTTCTTGAGTTACCGTATTATCATATTCTGGTTCTCGTTGAGCTTTCACAAACTCTACAAGTTTTTCTACCTCATCATCAGAAATGAAGGCCCCTTGTACACGAATAGGTTTATTAGCACCAATCGGAGCAAATAACATATCCCCTTTACCCAATAGTTTCTCTGCTCCTGCCATATCAAGAATGGTACGGGAGTCAATTTGAGAGCCTACAGCAAAGGAAATACGGCTTGGTACATTAGCCTTAATAGAACCGGTAATAACGTTAACAGATGGCCGTTGTGTCGCAAGAACCATGTGAATACCTGCGGCACGAGCCATTTGTGCTAAACGACTAATAGATTCTTCAATATCATCAGGAGCCGTCATCATAAGGTCAGCTAACTCGTCGATAATCAACACGATTAGCGGCATAGCAGCCTTAGGATGCGCTTCATTGTAGCTCTTGATATCGCGTTTACCAGATGCAGCAAACGCCTTATAACGAGCCTCCATTTCACGAACGGCCCAACGCAATACAGCTGCTGCTTTTTTCATATCCGTTACAACTGGAGCCATCAAGTGCGGGATCCCATTGTAAATAGACAATTCAACCATCTTAGGGTCGATTAATAATAACTTAACCTCTTCCGGTTTGCGGCTAAAGAGAATACTAGAAATTAATGTATTTACACATACGGATTTACCAGAGCCAGTTGTACCAGCTACGAGCAAGTGAGGCATCTTCGCAAGATCCGTAATAACAGGCTTACCTGCAATATCCTTACCAAGACCGACAGGAATACCTCCACGAGCATCTTTAAAGTCACTGCAATCAAGTACATCGCGTAAATGAACGGCTTCTGTCGTTTTATTAGGGACCTCAATACCGATGGCAGATTTCCCTGGAATCGGAGCCTCCATACGAATATGTTGCGCTGCCAAATTGAGGGCAATATCGTCTGTTAAATTAACGATACGACTCACTTTCACGCCTGGTGCAGGTTCAATTTCATAACGTGTAACAGTTGGCCCTTGTGTAGCATTAACAACCTTTGCAGTAATACCAAAGTCACTCAATACATGTTCAAGCATCATCGCATTTTGTGCTACTTCTTCACCATTATTTTGACTCCCCTTCCCTTTCGCCAAAATATCTAGGCTTGGGAAATGGTAAGGTCTATCATAGGACCGATGAATCTGTCCATCTTTAGATACAGCTACTTGCGCCGTATCTTCTGTAGTACTAATAATGGACGGTACTTGTAACCCCATACCTGCCATACCAGCTCCAGCACTTACAGAACTTGCAGCTGCACCCGTTCCTGGCACAGCGGAGGCAATAGCACCGTGATTCGTTTCCAATGGCTCTATTGTTGTATTTTGATAAGAGAATTCTGGTTCTTTATCATCAGAATTTTCTACAATTCCAACCTCATCTGAATACTCTTCATCTGGTGTATATGCATAGTCCTCATCTGGAACATATACATAATCATCACTCGTAGTTCTATGTGTATCAGAGAATTGTTCAAAATCATCAGCTTCATAAGACTTCGCATCACCAGATGCTTCAGATATATTAGCCAATTGCTCAGCCGCACGATTACGTGCTTCTATCTCAGCCAATTCCTTCCAAGATGTAGGAGTTTTTTGTGACTCCATAGTAGTAACTGTATCTTCAATAGGATCAACATCTATAGCTGTGGTAGAGTCAAAGAGGTCTCTACCAGTAGCAATACCTTGTTTTTCTAGTGCATCTAATGCTTGATCTGCTGCATCAGCAAAGCGTGTATCTTTTTCCCTGTTATAAGCTTTACGCTGTTCTGCCGCTTCTTTACGTTGTTCATTCCAATCTTCAAACACTTCTTTTGCAACAGCAACCTTCTCAGCAGCTACCTCTTTTGCAACATCAAGGCCAACCTGTGTTTTGTCCGCAGCCTTTTGTAATCCACTACGCAAAGACAAACGTGTCACCAGTAATCCAAAAGCTATGAGTAAGAATACATCAAGAATAATAGCCCCTAGGTTACCTAATAGTGTACGAAGGAATGTAGCAATTGCGCCACCTACGAAACCACCTTGATTAGCTAGTTGCGTAGTTATGAGTTCCTGCCCCTCAGGAACTCGCCACAAGGGAACAAGAGCTAACAAAAATAGGAAAAACAAGGTCATTACAACCCCTCGTTTTGTAATGGAAATAAATGTATCCTTATATAATAATCTCCAACCTAACCAGAAAACGCATAAACAAGGAATAATACCACCTAGGCCAAAGCCATAACGGAATATACCTGTTAAAATCTGTCCTACAAGGCCGAGTTCAAAGCCAAAAAAGCCCAGAAAGGAAATCACAGCAAAGGCAATGACAATAAGGCCTTTCACTTCGCTGCGCAAAGAAAAGCTTTGCGACTTTGATTGCTGTTTTGTACTTGTTCGCTTACGGCGTGTGTTGCGTCTTTTGGTGGAAGTATTTTCTTCTGCCATAAATCTATACAAACCCCTTACTTATATAACATTACAGTAAATTAACTTATCATTATATTATAGCATATATCGTAATATTAAGTTAATTTTTACAACGTTTCTCCCAGTCGTGAAGTAACTGTTCCTCAGTCCCTCTCTTTATGCCCTTATAGTAGGTTGCATCGACTAGAGGCGTTGGTAAATACTGCTGTTTTACAAATCCATTAGGATAATTATGAGCATACTTATAAGCTTTCCCATGGCCTAATTTACTAGCCCCGCTATAGTGACTATCTTTCAAATGATCCGGTACTTGTCCACAATCCTTATGTCGCACATCAGATATCGCGGCATCAATAGCTACATAAGCAGAATTACTTTTAGGTGCGAGAGCAACATAGCACGCAGCCTCAGATAATATAATGCGCGCCTCCGGAAAACCTACCATATGAGCCGCTTGAGCTGCTGCATTTGCGAGTATGAGAGCTTGTGGATCCGCAAGACCTACATCCTCTGCTGCACAAATAACAATACGACGAGCAATGAAGTTAGGATCCTCTCCGGCTTCAATCATACGCGCTAAATAATGTACTGTTGCCTGCACATCGGAGCCACGCATACTTTTAATAAAAGCTGAAATTGTATCGTAATGACTATCACCTTTTTTATCGTATGTATATATGCGACGACCTACGACCTTTTCGAGAACTTCAATAGTAATCATCCCCTCATCAGGAACCATAGCTGCTGCTTGTTCAAGAATATTGAGAGCCATACGCCCATCGCCATTGACGAAAATCCCCACATCCTCCAGAACTTCATCGGTTACCTGTAGATGGCGTTTGCCAAGGCCTACCTCTTCATCGGTAATGGCGCGACGTAAAATTTGACCGATAGCCTTTGGTGTAAGTGCTTCTAATGTAATAAGACGCAAACGAGATAAAAGTGGTCTATTAACTTCAAAGAACGGATTCTCTGTAGTAGCGCCAATAAGAATGATAGTACCATCCTCTACACAGGGTAACAACACATCTTGTTGGCTTTTATTAAAGCGATGGATTTCATCGAGGAATAGAATTGTTCGTTGCTGTAAAGAACGAACCCGTTTTCGCGCGTCTTCAATGATAGTACGCAACTCACCAATACCAGCGTTAGTAGCATTCAGATTTACAAAATAACTATTGCTCACCTTAGCTATGATTCCGGCTAATGTAGTCTTACCCGTTCCACAAGGCCCATAAAAAAGCATAGATGGTATTGTATCCTTCTCTACCATAGCTCTCAAGAAAGTCCCCTTACCTACGGCCTTCTCTTGACCATATAAATGATCTAGTTTAGTAGGACGCATTCGTACAGGAAGCGGCTCGTATGTATTTGTAGGTGTCATATCAAACAAACTATCCATTCTATCACCTCAATTCTCACTCAGTTTAACTGTCGTATTTTCATATCTATAACTATTCAATCAAAAAAACAATTACTTCCCCGTCATAAAAGCCTAATAACATCAGTAACTCGGTAACACTGATAATATTGGCAAGACATTTATGACGTTTATGACATTTAGGACTCTTAAGATTTTAAAAAGTTTAAATTCTTACCAAAGATATATTTATAGTATATGATATTTCAGTCTATTTTTACACGCAAAAAAGCCCCACCATGCCGTAATGTACCGCGTTTTGATCCTGCAAGGGCAGGTGGGTGTCCTCCTCATCCTGCAGTTGTCCCGTAAGGGCGTAACGTTCAGACGAGAGTTCAGACTCCCAAAGTAAATGTGTTGGCTCAAAACTGCGATATCACACGCACATGGCAGGGATATCTTATACATAAATAGTATCAGAAAGATTAGCAATTAACAAGTCTTGACATTTCAAATTTAATCAATTCTTGCCTATGTTTTTACACTAAAGATTGCTCTTGTTCTTCTTCTACATCTGGTTTAATATGCAACTCTTTTAATTGCTTAGGTTCTACTTCAGATGGAGCTTGGCTCATGATATCAGAAGCAGATTGAGTTTTAGGGAATGCGATTACGTCGCGGATAGATTGACGTTTTGCCATCAACATAACAAGACGATCAAGGCCAAATGCACAGCCTGCATGAGGAGGTGCACCGTATTGGAATGCATCAAGCATGAAGCCGAATTTAGATCTTGCTTCTTCAATAGACAAACCAATTGCTTTGAATACTTTTTCTTGTACGTCAGCTTGGTAGATACGCAAGGAACCGCCACCGATTTCTACGCCATTCAATACCATGTCGTAAGCAATCGCTTTTACACTGCCAGGATCGGATTCTAATTTATCAAGATCCGCATGGCGTGGCATTGTGAACGGATGATGCATTGCAACATAACGTTTTTCGTCTTCGTTATATTCGAACATAGGGAAATCAGTTACCCATGTGAATGCCAATTTATCTTGGTCAATCATGTTCATACGGCGTGCCATTTCAAGGCGTAACTCGCCTAATGCACGTGCCACAGTTGCAGGTTTATCAGCAATCATCAATACAAGGTCGCCACCTTTAGCGCCCATTTTTTCACCAATATTGCGGATTGTATCTTCACCTAAGAACTTCATGATTTGAGACTTAATAGAACCATCTTCATTGAAGCAAGCCCACGCAAGGCCTTTAGCGCCGTAACGGTTTACATACTCAACAAGATCATCAAGTTCACGGCGAGGAATGCCAGCGTCACCAGGCACAACGATACCTTTAACTACGCCACCATTGTCGATAACAGAGCGGAAGACTTTGAATTCTGTATCTTTTACAAGATCAGTTACATCAGTAAACGCCATATCAAAACGAAGATCCGGCTTATCAGAGCCGTATTTATCCATTGCTTCGTCCCATGTAATACGAGGCATAGGCAAAGAAATTTCTTTACCTAATGCAGTTTTAAATACATGAGCAATCATCTCTTCAAGCAATGCATAAATATCTTCTTCATCAACGAAGGACATTTCTAAGTCAAGCTGAGTGAACTCAGGTTGACGGTCTGCACGCAAATCTTCATCGCGGAAGCAACGAACGATTTGGAAATATTTTTCGTAACCAGCAACCATCAAGATTTGTTTGAAAATTTGTGGAGATTGTGGCAACGCATAGAATGTACCAGCATTTACACGGGACGGCACTAGATAGTCACGAGCGCCCTCTGGCGTAGATTTAGTAAGCATTGGAGTTTCAATTTCCAAGAAATCGCGGCTATCAAAAAAGTCGCGCATTGCTTTTGTTACCTTGTGACGTAAAATCAAGTTACGTTGCATTTCAGGACGACGCAAGTCAAGGTAACGATATTTCAAACGAATATTTTCATCTACATCGATATCATCTTGAATATAGAAAGGAGGAGTTTTAGCGGAGTTCAATACGCGCAACTCTTCACAGAACATTTCGTATGCACCTGTAGGAAGGTTAGGATTAATAGCAGAATCATCACGTTTTGTAATAGTTCCACGCACGCAAAGCACATATTCATTACGAACATCCTCTGCTTTGTGGAACGATTCTACGTTGTGATCTGGGGATGCCACTACTTGTACTACGCCAGAACGATCGCGTAAATCTAAGAATATCAAACCACCATGGTCACGACGGCGTTCAACCCAACCACATAATACGACCTCTTTACCTACCTCTTGTTCAGAGATGGTGCCACAACCGTGCGTACGGTGTAAGCCTTGCATTGTTTCCATTCTAATTGTCATCCTTTCACCAAAGAAGTTATACGTTCAGCCACTGTATCAAGAGATACAGTCTCTTGTTCACTAGTATCCATGAATCGAATTATGGCTTCTTTACGAACCAATTCATCATCACCCAATATAATAACATATTTCGCATTAATTTTGTTAGCGTATTTTAATTGTGCCTTCATACTTTTGCCCTGCCCGTCCATTTCAACAGGAATATCAAGACTGCGAAGTTTTTGGCAAATTTTGAAAGCCTCTACCTTAGCCGCATCACCAAGAGCTACTACGAATGCAGATGGTTCTACAGTTGGTTCAGGCAATAGGTTTTGTTTTTCAAGAGCTAATAATAAGCGCTCCATGCCCATAGCAAAACCGATAGCTGGGGTATGCGGTCCATCGAGCTCTTCTACGAGACCATCGTAACGACCACCACCGGCTACGGCACTTTGAGCACCTAAAGGAGTATATTGTACCTCAAAGGCTGTCTTTGTATAGTAATCAAGGCCACGTACGAGACGAGGATTTAAAGTATATTGCACATTAGCTGCAGTTAAATAGGTTTTCAATTCTTCAAAATGATCATGACACTCTTCACATAAATGTTCGTGAATTTCAGGAGCACCTACGGACAAGGATTTGCATGTTTCATTTTTGCAGTCCAAGATACGCAAAGGATTTTTGTACAAACGCTCTTGGCAATCGCTACATAATTGTTCCTTTTTAGGTTCAAAGAAAGCGATTAATTTTTCTCGGTATACAGGACGACATGTTGGGCAACCTACGGAGTTTACTTCTACATTGAGGTCTTTAAGGCCAAAGTCTTTTAATAACTGTACAACCATACAGATAACTTCACTATCTACCACTGGAGATTGCGAACCTAGTACCTCTGCACCAAACTGGTGGAATTGACGATAACGACCCGCTTGCGGTTTATCATGACGGAACATAGGGCCCATGTAATACCATTTTGTGAGACCTTCTTTACCATATACTTTATTTTCTAAGTATGCGCGCACAGCAGACGCCGTATTTTCAGGGCGTAAGGTAAAGCTAGAACCACCGTCATCACCAGTGGTAAAGGTGTACATCTCTTTTTGTACTACATCTGTAGTCTCACCGATACCGCGTAAGAATAATTTAGTTTCTTCAAAGGCAGGTGTGCGAATTTCATTGAACCCATATACTTTACAAATTTCGCGCATACGTTGTTCAATATAATGCCAATGTATCATCTGTTCTGGCAAAAAGTCTTGTGTACCTCTTGGTTTTCTTATAGCCATTACACAACCTCCCAAAATCTTTCACAAATTCTATGTCGTTTCTCTAAAAGTGCATCTATCGTTTCGTGATAAACATCTACGTCTTTTGGCATATGCTGTTTAAGTTGACGATATTCAGGGGCGCGCATCCACTTGGATGAACTGCCAGGCCCCATAGATAGAATACTCTGCCGTTCTTCCATAATCTGGATATTATATTCACACGCTTTGCCAGGCAAGGTATAGCCAATATTCTCTAACTGCCCTCTCATATATTGTTGGCGATATAAATAATATGGCACATAACCAGCCGCTTCAAGACGCTCTTTACCATATTGTACCATTTCCGCCACAAGATGTTCTTCAGGAATATCATCTTCCATATGTAAATCGTACAACGGGCTACCACGTTTTAATGCTAACGTATGAATTGTAACATTTTCCGGCAGATTTTGACATACATAATCCATATTCTCTATCATGTTTAACATCGTTTGATTAGGCAAGCCTGCAATAAAATCCATATTTACGGCTAATGATGTATTGTTTTTTACATATTGTAAAAGTTCATCAATATCCCGTACACTATGGCCGCGTCCAATACGACGCAAAATATCATCTTGCATTGTTTGCGGGTTAATGCTAATACGATTCACACCTAGCGCAAGCATGGAACGTAGCTTTGTAGGATTAACAGAATCAGGTCGTCCTGCCTCTACAGTAAATTCATGACCTTCTGGTACGAGTAGAGACAACTGTTTTAGAACCTGGTGAAAGTCTTCATCCTTTAGCACTGTCGGAGTACCACCGCCCATATAGAGGGTATCTACGGTTAGATTATAAGATTGGATAATAGCTTTCATATCTTCTATATCACGGGTTAAAGCCCTTAGAAATTGACTTTTACCAGCATAATCCTGATAGAGACCATATGGAAATGAGCAATATACGCAACGCGTGTCACAGAAAGGAATACCACAATAGAGGCTTACCTTTTTATCATCTGTATCAGATAGAAATGGACGTTGATACTCGCCAATGGCCCCCAAAGTAGCAAGCTTTTCTATAGACACAGAAAACTCGTCCCGAATGTGACGAGTTGCTGCGTGGACAGAGCCATATGTATCTATATATTTATGTAGTAGCTTTGTAGGGCGCACACCTACCATGGTTCCCCACGGAGCCTCAGCAGGTAAGCCTTGATATTCACGCAAATAGCGCAACAAGGCTTGTCCAATTTGACGACGCCCCATAGAGGAAACAGGTCCTTCAAAAATCTGAACCGAATCACCAATAGTAACAGTTAATGTGTACATCCCTTCCATTTCATGCGCTTCAAGGATAACCTCTGGATGTACCTTATCAGAAAAGAGTCCTGCCGCGCCACAGTTATGAGCTACTACGGAGCCAAGTGGTAATGGCCCCGTATATAGATAACCATTAACCATGATGGGACATACGCTCAAGCTTTTCTAATTCTGCTTCAGTCATATGATTTTGGCAATCGCTACAGTAACCATATACTTTCAATTGATGATCAATGGTACGGAAGTTTAATTTCTTAGCGATAATAGACTCCAATGTTTCAAGCATGTCGTCTTCAAACTCAGATACTTTACCACATTTTACGCAAATCAAATGATGATGGAAATGAGCGAATTCTTCGTCATTTAATTCATAGCGATTACGGCCATCACCAAAATCAAGACGTTTTAACAAATCAAGTTCTGTGAAGAGATCAAGAGTTCTGTAAATTGTTGCCAACCCGATATCAGGTGCCACCTCTTTTACAAGAACATATACATCTTCAGCACTCAAGTGATTTTCATCAGCATCGATGAATGCTTGCAAAATTGTTTGACGTTGAGTTGTCAATTTGTACTTTTTGTCTTTAATGCGTTCTTTTAATTTTTCTAATGTTGTGTTCATAATAAATTTCCCCTCGACTGTAAAAAATAATTCGTTTAAACCTACTGACCAACGAATGGGTTGTATTGTTTTTCATACCCTATATTTGTTTCCGGTCCATGACCAGGATAAACCATTGTATTATCAGGCAATGTATAAAGCTGAGTCTTAATAGATGATATCAGGGTCTCATAAGAACCATTTGGAAAATCTGTACGGCCTACGGAATCTCTGAATAGAGTATCCCCTACAAATACAAGACCTTCCATATAATAACACACCCCTCCTGGCGTATGACCTGGTGTTTCAAGCACCTCAAGATCGATATCACCACATGTAATGTGATCACCTTGTTTAACCTCGATAATTTCCGCTTTTACCTTAATTGGCGTTGGATTGCTATAAGCACTAAGATTAAGTTCAGGATCAGATAAATACGGTACATCGCCTTTATGAATATATACAGGCACATGATAGATGTTTACAATCTCTTGAATGCCACCAATATGATCTCCATGACCATGTGTCAGTACAATCGCCTTCGGCTTTAAGTCATGTTTTTTTAGCGCATCTAGTACTTCAGCTGTTGCAGGATCGATAATGAAAGCTTCACCTATCGCTTTATCACCGATAACATAGCAATTTGTTCCTAGTGGACCTAAAGGCATGCGCATAAGCACTAATTGTTGTTCGCTCATTAAGCCCCTCCTTTACTACGTTGAACAGTATACACTTCACGAATACGACGCAATTTAGTCATTACGAAATCTAGTTGCGAAATATCCCGAATATCAACCACCAAATTGATGCTTACATTTTTTGTATCTTCTTGAACCTTAGCATTGATGTTAGTAATGGTGATTTTCAATTCTGAAAGCACCGCCATAACCTCCATGAGAATGCCAGCTCGATCATAAGCTTGAATATCAATGCCTACGTGGAAAGATTCGCCAGAAGAACCGTCCCAAGAGACTTCTATCATCCGCTCTAAATCTTCAGGTGAATGGCCCATGCTAGGGCAATCACAACGGTGAATAGAAACGCCACGACCACGGGTTATGTAACCTATAATATCATCACCAGGTACAGGATTACAGCATTTTGCCATACGCACCATCACACCAGCTTCACCTTTTACGAGAACACCAGTGCCATTTTTAGTTTTCTTTTGTCCTTGAGATTTTAACTTCTCAATAATTTGCTCTGTACTGCGCTTAGATTCCTCTACCTCTTTAGACTTTTTATAAAGTTCAATTAAACGCAAGAGAACCGTGCTTACAGGAATACCGCCATAGCCACAGGCTGCAAACATTTCCTCTTCTGTACCGGCTTTAAGTTGTTTCGTTACATGTTGTAAACGGTTGTCTGCACATAATTCTTTCCAATTATGATTCAATCGTTTTGCTTCTTTTTCAAGAGCTTCTAAGCCTTTTTCAATATTTTCAGCTTTATTTTCACGCTTGAACCAATTGCGAATTTTGCTCTTACTTTCAGAAGAACCTACGATATTCAACCAATCAAGGCTAGGACGACCTGTTTTGGATGTGATGATATCAACAATATCACCATTTTGCAAGGTGTAATCCAGCGGTACAATTTTACCGTTTACCTTAGCACCTACACAATGATGACCTACATCGGTATGAACTCGATAGGCAAAATCAAGAGGTACAGAGCCTATTGGCAACTTAACAACGTCACCCTTTGGCGTAAATACAAATACCTCACCAGAGAAAACGTCTAATTTCAAAGCATTAACGAGTTCCGTTGGATTACTAGTATCTTGCCATTCAAGAACCTGGCGCAGCCATGCAACCTTTTGATCAAATTCTTTATCGCCGTTTTTATTTCCTTCTTTATATCGCCAGTGAGCGGCCACACCATATTCAGATACACGGTGCATTTCCCAAGTACGGATTTGAATCTCTACCGGTTGCCCCATCGTGCCGATAACGGTTGTATGCAAGGATTGATACATATTAGACTTCGGCATGGAAATATAATCTTTGAAGCGATAAGGCAATGGCTTCCACAAGCTATGTGCAATGCCAAGTACTGCATAACAATCAGGGATGCTATCAACGATCACACGAACGGCAAGCAAATCATAAATTTGGGATAAATCACGATTATCCTTTTTCATCTTCTTATAAATACTGTAGAAGTGTTTTGGACGACCTTTGATATCCGCCTTGATATGGGCTTCACTTAAGGCCTTTGTAAGTTGCCTCATCGTATCATTAACGATGTCTTCCCGGACTTGGCGTTTTTGTTTCATTTGATCGACTAGATCATAGTATTTTTCCGGCTCTAAATAACGGAAGGATAAATCTTCCAACTCCCATTTCACATTGAAGATACCAAGACGATGTGCCAAAGGTGCAAAGATTTCTAGGGTTTCCTTAGCAATACGCTTTTGTTTGTCACTACGCATATGCTTTAAGGTGCGCATATTATGTAAGCGATCACCCAATTTAATAACTACGACACGTACGTCCTTCGCCATAGCTAAAATCATCTTTCGATAGTTTTCCATTTGGCGATCTTCTTTGGTTTCATACTGGAATTGGTTTAATTTTGTTACCCCATCAACGAGGAATGCTACTTCAGAGCCAAACATCTCCTCTAGGTCTTCCTTCGAGTAAGATGTATCTTCAACCACATCATGCATTAGAGCTGCCATGAGTGTAATATGGTCGATTTGTAAATGTGCCAAAATATCAGCTACAGCTAGAGGATGCATGATATACGGTTCACCGGAAGCTCTAAACTGACCTTCATGAGCCTTATCAGCAAGCTCAAAAGCTTTCAATACTTGGTCACACTCATCATCTGTTAAATACGTATGGATATACTCCATAAACTCAGCTAAGGCTTTACTTTTATCAAATGTACTTTGTTCTACCAAAGCTTTGCCTTCTTCATTTACAGTTGTCATGATGTCACCTCCTATACACTATAAGTAAGGAATGTTACGGATGTGACAAGATCTAATTTTCCTTCAATGGCGTTCCATCTAAGCATTAATTGACCATCATCACTTGTATATTCTTCAACAATGCCCAATTCTTTAAATACATCAATAGATGTTAGAGCACTGCGATTATTCTGATCTGCCGGCTTACGGCGCAATATATCTTGTTCTACATTATAAACCGATTGACTACGACCTCGCATGGACTGTTTTATTATGACATACAGTTGTCTAAGCCCTTCTGTAGAAAGCTTAATCGGCTCTTCAGTCAATGGTTCAATAGCTTGAATCATGAGTTGCGGAGAAACCATGCCTTGCCATTCATTCTTTTGCAAAGAAAATGCCACTTTTACCACAGTTCCCACAAAGATAAATTTAAATAAGTCTGGACGATTCCAAGCTATAGCATCTAATGTACCATTCGAAGTTTCAAATATTATCTTACAATGATTTTTTAATTGGCCCATGAGCATAATATCTTGCACGGTAGCTTCCATAATAGCAAAGACTGGCGTGCTATTGGCCATTCCATAAGGTTCAAGGTCTGATACGCGGTCAATGATATCGACATCGATATCATCAACAGGTAGTTCCGCATCAATAGCAACCACAGGAATATATTCCTCATCTGTAATAACTGCTTTGCAATACTTGGTTAACCGTTCTCGTAACTCATCAATACGATTTGCATCGATGCTAAAGCCTGCTGCCGCAGCATGCCCGCCAAACTGTAGCAAGATATCCTCACAAGATTTTAATGCATCATATATGTTAAAGCCATCTATACTACGGCACGAGCCTTTACCAACGCCATCATGAATACTGATGACTAAGGTTGGCTTGTAAAACTCCTCTACTAGACGAGAAGCAACAATACCAATGACTCCTGGATGCCACTCTTCGCCGGCCACAATAGTTACATAATCAGCTTTATGTCCTTGATTAGCTACATCAACACGAGCCAACTCATGAATATTTCGTTCTAACTCTTGTCGTTCACGGTTCGTTTCATTTAGTTCCTCCGCAATTGCCTCTACTATATCCTCGTCATCGGTCACAAGTAATTCAACTGCACGCGTTGCATGCGTTACGCGACCCGCTGCATTAAGACGAGGTGCTAAGGTAAAACCAATATGTCCAGATGTAATAGTTCGTTCATGAAGCCCAGCTACATCAATAAGCTTTTTAATCCCCAAGTTAGGTTCCCTATTCATCTTCTCAAGGCCTGATTTTACAATGATACGGTTCTCACCGACCAAAGGCACTACATCTGCCACAGTGCCAAGTGCAACGATATCTAAATCATCTAAGTACCATTCTCCGTGCTTTGTAAGCCACAAGGCTTGGCATAACTTAAAAGCAACACCTACTCCAGATAAGTTTTTATCCTTATATGGACAGTCCTTTTGCTTATGATTTATAACGGCCTTGGCTCGTGGAATCATATCAGGAGCCGTATGGTGATCCGTAATAATCATATCGATGCGGTCTCGTACAGCCTCTACAATATCGTAAGAACTAATGCCGCAGTCTACAGTAATGACTAAAGCCGTTCCCCGTTCAATAAGGTGCTCTAAAGCCTCTAAATTGAGGCCATACCCTTCACTTTGACGTTCTGGTATGTAATAGGTAACATCGGCACCTAATTTCTTTAAAAATCGATAAAGTACTGATGTTGCAGTAATACCATCTACATCATAATCACCATAAATGACGATTGGTTTGTGACTTTCAATTGTTTCCAGAACTAGTGAAACAGCCACATCCATATCTTTTAATGTAAATGGATCTAACAAATCTGACAAAGTACCTTGTAAAAACTGACGACCTTCGTCTACATCAATGTGACGATTCACCATTAATTTAGCCACAATAGGGTTTACACCAAGTTCACGGATTAAGATATTCTCTTTCTCTTGATCACCTTTACAAAGGCGCCAACGTTTTTTCTTAATCATCATATCCCTCAGTAGTTTATAATCAATATTATTCTTGAATTCAACGTATTATCATTATCATTTTTATTTATTATACCTTAAAATGCAAATAAAATAAACTATTTTATATATTTTATTCTCATTTAAAGCTTGCTATTTTCTCAACAAGAAAGAGCCTCCTATTATCAATAGGAGGCTCCATATCAGTGAATTCCTTAGAACCGGAAGTCCCGTTCGCCGTCTTTCATCTGTGCAATATAAGCTTTAGCTTTATCTTTAACTAAATCATTTTTGATATTTTCTAACTGTTGTTCAATAACCTTAGAACCATGAGCCTTAGTTTCATCATTGCCGTAATCCATGATATATTCGTTCAATGTCATCAACGCATTTGGTTGACAACAGTTGTGAATTTGACCGGATTTTGCAAGAGCCATGAATCGATCCCCAGTTCTACCTGCACGATAACAAGCAGTACAGAAGCTTGGAACATACCCAAGGTCTAGCAACCAGTTAACGATTTCATCTAATGTACGCGTATCACTACGATCGAATTGTGCCGTATTATCTTCTGGCTTTTCTTCTTCTTTGTAACCACCTACACTAGTACGAGATCCACCACTAATTTGGGAGATACCTAATGCCAAGCCACGTTCACGCATGGATTGACTTTCACGAGTGGACATAATCATACCTGTATACGGTGTGGAGACGCGGATAAGAGCAACAATTTTTTCAAATACATCATCAGGTACAGCATTACTGAAATCATCTACATCGATATCATCCGCTGGACAAATACGAGGTACAGAAATAGTATGTGGACCTACCCCATACACAGCCTCTAAATGTTCTGCGTGCATCAACAAACCAACGAAATCGTATTTATAATGTTCCAAACCATAAAGAACTCCGATGCCTACATCATCAATACCACCTTGCATAGCGCGGTCCATCGCCTCTGTATGGTAGGCGTAGTCGCTCTTAGGGCCTGTAGGATGTAAAGCTTCATAGTTTTCTTTATTATATGTTTCTTGGAATAATGTATACGTGCCAATACCAGCTTCATGTAATTTTTTGTAGTCCTCAACGGAACAAGCTGCAATATTTACGTTTACACGGCGGATTTCACCATTTTTATTTTTGATACTGTAAATCGTCTTGATGGATTCCAAAATATATTCCAGTGGATTATTAAGAGGATCTTCACCAGACTCAATTACAATACGCTTATGGCCCATCGCTTCTAACGCAATAACCTCTTCTCTGATTTGGTCTTGCGTTAATTTTTTACGTTTAATATCGCGGTTTTTGGAGTGGTACGGACAATACACACATCCATTGATACAATAGTTAGACAAGTATAACGGTGCAAATAGAACAATACGATCGCCGTAGATAGCCTTCTTGATTTCCTTTGCTAAAGCAAAAAGCTTTTCCTTATATTCAGGTAACGGACATTCTAAGAGAACTGCTGCTTCTCGGTGGTTTAATCCCTTAAATGTAGCAGCTTTCGCTAAAATAGCATCTAACAACTCCCTATTTTCCTTGTTTTCCTCTGCATAGGCAAGTGTGTCAAGGATTTCCTGATGGGAAATAAATTCCTCCGCCTTTGGAGATTTTACATCATACATAGTACTTACCTCAAATCTTTCTAGTGGCAATGCCACCCCTCTTTAGGTTTATGAAAGTATATGACAACCAGTCTTCTGGTATTTCACTGATACTGTACATAGTATACCACTATTCCTACTAAAAAGCACAGGAATTTGATACATGCAAAAAGGTTGCCACCTCATAAGAGGAAGCAACCTTTATATCATGGGAGTTTCTAATCTATATCGATTATCTATATCGAACATGACTAAAATGTATGTATGTATTTTTACACGAGATAAACCCTTACATAATAGTACTAACTATATATTACAAATGTATTTAGTCCTATTCTCCCCATGTATCATACAGCTCTTTCATAGCACGTTCTTTCGCAATAATACCATGGGCCATCCACAAAGTACTATCCACTTGCAATACATGATCGGCTTTTACAGCAGGCAAATTTTTCCACAACTCATCTTTTTTAAGATTTGCCAATCGTTGGTCTGCTACACCTTGATTATTAGCACTAGAAGCACCGTAACCAGCAGAAACGATTAAATAGCCTGCATCAAGATCGGGTAATCGCTCTAAAGAAATCGCATTGTTCGTAGGGTTAAGTTCTGTTTCTAATACCATATCAGGCGGTTTAATATTAAGTAATTCAGCCATAAAGACATTCAAATCGCTTTTCATATACGGATACAATCGTATTTCTTTATTTAAAATTCTTAGAAAAGCTACGGTTTCCCCTTGCATATGTTCAGCTAAAGCTATCCGTGTTTTCTTAGCCTGTGAATAATATTCTTTCAAACGAGCTTCCCCTTTTTCAGGGACCCCAAGTGCTTTAGCAATAGTTAGTAGTGCAACTTCTTCCTTATTTACGTTGACAGAAATGGTTGGAGCAATTTTAGAAAGTGCATTATATGCCGCTTTGCCATAAGAGTCACGCATAATAATCAAATCCGGTTTTAAAGCCTGAATCTGCTCATAGTTGATAGTCTTTGTTTCATCATTAATACTAAAATTTTGAACATTACGATTACTTAATTCATTATAAAGATAGCTTTTTTCATTAAAATTTGCCCCTATAAAAGATTCATCTAATGCAATCATAGGATCTTCTGTCCGAACAACCACGATACGTTTATGTTCTTTGGGCATAACTGTTGTCCCGAGCTTATGAGTGACAATAATCTTATCTCCTTCAACAGTAACAATTTTATCTGCTGCCTTTTGGATAGCCGTTAATCGCTTCTTAAACTCTTTATCAATGTCTTTCGGATCATTTGACCGTTCAAGGGCTGTTTTTACCTTATCATCAAGATTAGCATAGATAGCTTCATGAGTCATACCATTTTCCTGTGGACCACATCCTGCAATTCCCATGAGCATACAAGCCCCCAAAAGACCAGAAATTAACAAACGCTTCATACTACACCTCACGTGCCGTATGGCCATAATTTTTCATAGAATAAGGAATACAGAACGGACGATCTGTCTTAGGGTCATTCATGATTGTAGAATCTACACCAAATACATCCTTCAACATTTCATTATGGAAGATAGTATGAGGCGTACCTTCGTATTGAATTTTTCCATCCTTCATAGCAACTAAATTATCAGCAAAACGAGCGGCTTCATTAAGTTCGTGAATAACCATAACAATCGTTTTGTTATAAGCTTTATTCAAATGCTCTACTAAATGTAATACATCCATTTGGTGAGATACATCAAGGAAGCTAGTAGGCTCGTCAAGGAATAGAATGTCTGTATTTTGAGCGATAGCCATGGCAATCCATGCGCGTTGCCGTTGCCCCCCAGACATATTTGTAATGCCACGATCTGCAAACTGAAGTAATTCAGTCTCCTTCAAAGCCCACTCTACAATTTCTTTATCCTCTTTTGTAGTACGGGCAAATAAGCTGCCTTGATGCGGTGCACGACCGTACATAACAAGTCCACGAACTGTAATTTCACCAGGTGCCGTTGGATTTTGAGGCAAAATAGCAACCTTTTTTGCTAGTTCTCTACTACCATAAGAACCGATAGATTTACCATCTAGTAAGACATCGCCATCCATTGGTCGAATAATACGACAAATAGTTTTTAGTAAAGTAGATTTACCACAACCATTAGCACCAATTAATGCTGTTACCTTGCCTTCTGGAATCGTAAGATTTAAGTTCTCTATAATTTTTGTATCACCGTAACCAGTAGTTAGGTTTTTAACTTCTAATTTCATTTATATTTCCCCTTTTACGCTTTTGTTTTTGCTAGAATATACAAGAAGTATGGTGCCCCGATTAAAGCTACAATAATCCCTAAGAGGATTTCATCAGGCGCAATAATGGATCGGCCAATCCAGTCAGCAGTGACCACTAAAATAGCTCCAATTAGACCTGTTAATGGCAAGAAATAGGCATGATCGGCACCGACTAAGCGGCGTGCAATATGCGGGGAAATAAGCCCTACAAAACCAATGCTGCCACCGATAGCTACACAGAACCCAGATAAAAGAACTGCAATAATAAGGTATACAAATCTAGAGCGATTTATATGTACACCAAGCCCAATCGCTGTTTCATCAGCTAGGCTCAATAAATTTAGCTCCATATAACGGGCATAGAGAATGAGTGATAATACAATGACAACTGGCGCAAGCACCCATACATGCTCCCATGTATTACCCGAAATAGTGCCGATGGTCCAAGTATTAACTAAATAAAATTTATTAGGGTCCAAACGCGTTACGAGTAAGACTTGCAATGCATGGAGTCCTGCACTCATAGAGATACCTGTTAAGATTAAACGATATGGAGAAATAATATCTCTACCGCGACAAGATAGAAGATAAATTAAAATCGCTGCCACAACAGCCCCAGCTACGGCAACAGTAGGTAATGTCCAAATCCCCCACGCCGTTGTAGAACCTGCAAAATATACTAAAAGAACTACACCTAAACCAGCACCAGCATTTACGCCTAACAAGCTTGGACTAGCCAATTCATTCCGAGATATAGTTTGAAAAATTGCACCAGACATAGCAAGGCCCATACCAATAAATACAGCCAAGATGGTGCGAACTAAACGGAAATCAAAAACTGTGAGTTTTTCTACATCATTACCACCGCCAAAGAGAATGCGAATAAGATCAGATGTAGACATATCACTAAAGCCTGTATGAAGATGTCCATACATGGCACCTAACAACATGAGCGTCATAACGAAAGAGTAGGCAAAAAAGCGTTTTTTCATCTTATTTTCCTCCCTTACGATTTGCTAAATAAATAAAGAATGGAACACCTACAAGAGCAGTAATGGCACCTAATGGTGTTTCGAATGGAGGATTTACGATACGAGCTACAACGTCAGCAATCATAACAAGTACTGCACCAAAGAGTGCAGAGAATGGAATTACAAGACGATAATCGATGCCTACCAGTTTACGTGTTATATGTGGAATAACGAGACCTACAAAGCCGATCGGACCGGCTAGAGCAACAGCAGAACCGCTAAGAATAAGTACAGTCAAACCAGATAATACACGTACACGATTTAAATTACTGCCAAGACCAATAGCTACCTCTTCGCCAAAGCTTAAGAGCGTAACAGATTTAGATACGTACATGGCAATAAGAATACCAATGAGTGTCCAAGGTAATACGAGTAATACTTGTTCCATACGAATACCACTAATACCGCCTGCAGTCCAAAAGCTTAACTCTTGTGCCACTTGGAAGTACACAACAAGCATATGTGTAACAGCCACAAATACTGCACTAATAGCCGTACCTGCAAGTGCAAGATATACAGGAGTAGCTTTACCACCTACGCGTTTAGCAAGAGCTAAAATGAACAGTGTTGCCAATGCGGCCCCACCGAAGGAAAACAAAATACTTCCATTTAAGGTTAAATAAGGAAATAAAATCATCCCAACAGCTAAACCAAAACTGGCACCTGCGTTAATCCCCAAAATAGAAGGACTTGCCATAGGATTGTTGGTAACACCTTGCATCAGTGCACCTGATACGGCAAAGCTGATACCTACAACGATACCTGCTATCATACGTGGCAAGCGCAATGTTTGAACGATCATCTGACCTATACTATTAGGATCATAGTTAGTAAAGGATAAAATAATATCATCTAGGCTGATATAGCGTATCCCAATGAAGAGTGAACCAAGAGATGTGGCAATTAAAATAGCTAAAGCCAGTATACCTAGTAGCGTAGTTTTAGCTGCGCGCCCTCCCCTTGTTTCTACGTCATAATTGCTCATAAGAACTCCTTACAATACGAAATACTATAGAATTTACTGATACATTATATCAACAATGCTCTATCTATTTCAATAATAAATCTCAGTATCATTTATAGCAATAATGCAATGTTAAAAACAAAATAAGTAAATCTTTATAACTATACAGAATTATATCCAACAATTTTTATTCCTATAATCATATATAAACATTATTTCTATAAAAAAAGAGCAGTAACCTTAAGGCTACTACTCTAAGTTATGAGTAAATATTCTGATTTGATGTACAATAAAATATATTTAAAGTACTAAATTTACCTATTTAATTGATTCCTATTATTAAAAAATGCTCTATACGCTAATTGACAAGTAATAAAGCAAGCAATCGATATAGTAGATAAACTCATAAATGTCACGATCATTTGATATTTTACAGCTTCAAGTGGAGGCATTCCCGCTAAGATTAGACCTGTCATCATTCCTGGTAAAGCCACGATTCCTAAAGTCTTAGCGCTATCTACAGTAGGTTGCAATCCAGTCTTTATAACATCTCGCACGATGGCTTTTGACGCTTGCTTAGGCGTACTTCCTAACGCTAGTTTAATTTCCACCTCTTGTTGGCGTAACTCAAAATTTGATAGCATTTGTCGATAACAAAGGCCAATTGCCACCATAGCTCCACTAATAACCATCCCTCCAACAGGAATCACCTGATAAGCAGTAAAGTTAAGCACACCTGTTAGAAGCAAAATCGATAATGTAATGCTTGCACCTACGGTTATGGCAAACCAAGAAATCCACAATGCATATGGTATTCCCTTACCGCGTTTAGAAGAATTATAGGCTGCATTAATAGCCATAAAACCTAATAATCCGATTATGAATATAGGACTTTCAGTACTAAAAATATAAGCTAAAATAAAGCCTATGGCAAATAACTGTATGGTAGCTCGTAAAGCACTTATAAAAATATCTTTCTCTAACTTCAACTCCTGCCGATAGGACATAAACATACTTATAATAACTAATATAGATGCAAGACATAATGACATGGCTGAAATAGCATGAAATTGACTCACCGTAATACCTCCTCTTTAGCTAATGATCCATCTACAATTGTAATGCGGCGATTAGCCTTACGTAAGCTTTGTTCCTCACTATGTGTTATTGCTATGATGGTCATCCCATTATTATGAAGTTCATCGATTACCTGTTCCACGATAGCCGTGTTAACAGCATCTAATGCAGAGGTAACCTCATCTAAAAGCAATACTTTAGGTTCAAAGATAAGGCTTCGAATGAGACAAATCCGTTGCATTTCTCCACCAGATAGTTCATCATTATGGCGCTCAAGATATTCAATAGGCATATGAAGTAAATCGAAAAGATATTTGATACGAATCATATCAGGTTCCATACCTCGAATATCATAAGGGAACAAAATATTACGACGCACCGTTTTTGCAAACAAGTAAGGTCTTTGAAAGCAATAACCTACCTCTTTTCGATAACTTTCTGGATCTATAGTGGTTAAATCACGTCCATTATAAGTAATAATCCCTGAGGTAGGACTAATCAAATCACTGCATAATTTTAAAAGTGTACTTTTACCACTACCAGAAGGGCCTACAACAGTGAGATACTCTCCTTCATGTACAGATAGAGACACATCACGGATAATAGACTTTTCGTTTACAACATAGGATATATTAGATAACTCTAATAGTGCCATAATGCCTCCGATCATATTTCAAGACTCTATGATATATTTAATAATCACTTTAAATTATATTATATTATACCAATACAACTTACACCATAATAAACAATAAAAAATCCCTAGTGGAAACCACTAGGGATTAATAGTCTTGTAAAATTAAGCTTCTACAGGGTATACGCTAACTTTACGGTTATAACGACCAGCACGTTCAAATGCTACTTTACCAGGCACAAGTGCGAATAAAGTGTCATCTTTACCGATACCTACATTAGTACCAGGGTGGAAGTGAGTACCACGTTGACGAACGATGATGTTACCGCTCTTTACGATGGAACCATCATGGCATTTAACACCAAGACGTTTAGATTCACTATCACGACCATTACGAGTACTGGACACACCTTTTTTATGTGCGAACAATTGCAAATCAAAAGTAAACATTAAGTTCACCTCCTATATTTCGTGAATTTGGACAAACTCTGGATATTGACGGCTAATTTCCTCTAAACCGAGAAGCATAGTCCCCAGAATATCCTGTCCACTCTGATTAATCGTACCAGAGAGAACTATATCACATTGACCTTCGCTATTCGTATACTCACCTTCTTGTTGAGCAATTTGGGTGAGGCCTAACATCGCCGTTGCCGATAAGGCAGACACTGCAGCACATACGATATCGAAGCCATGTTCATCATATCCTGCATGACCGGACATATGACAACCAATAACTTGACCATCACTATTCCGCTGGATTCCAATGGAAACCATAATTAAGCTTGGATAGATTCAATACGAACTTTTGTGAACGGTTGACGATGGCCTTGACGACGACGGTAGTTGGATTTAGCTTTGTATTTGAATACTAAAATCTTTTTACCTTTACCATGCTCAAGAACTGTACCTGTAACTTTTGCACCGTTTACAAGAGGAGCGCCAACTTTAACGTCGCCGTCATTCACTACAGTCAAAACTTCTTCGAATGTAACGGAATCGTTAGCAGCTGCTTCCAATTTTTCGATAGTAATTACATCGCCTTCAGCAACGCGATATTGTTTACCACCAGTTTTAATAATTGCGTACATGAGAACACCTCCTTGTTATCGAACTCGCTGAATTCGGTATCCCGACCCGAACTTCGGTCGGGCGTTTAAACCTGCTTCACGCGGATTGCAAAGTTCAGAAAACCGAACTAATACTGATATAGTATATACTATTTACACTATCATGTCAAACCAAAAACTACAGAATTCGCCTAGTTTTTAACACTTATATATACAGAGCTTTAAAATTCTCCGATAATTCCAAGGTGCTGTAAGAGTATCTTTGTACCGATGAGAATTAATACACCTCCACCAACTATATCTGCATATTTTCCAACAAATTGGCCCATAAATTTACCTAAGTACACACCAATTAAAGAAATGCCAAAGGTAATAATACCAATCATGGTAGAAGCTTCCCATACATTAATAGGTAAGAACGCAAAGGTCAACCCTACAGCCATCGCATCGAGACTGGTTGCTACGGAGAGCATCACCATCTCCCAGACACCTAAAAATTGCTTATCATCGTCCTCTTCATCATCATCGCTAAGCCCTTCTCGAATCATAGCGATACCTAAATAGCCAAGAAGACCAAAGATAATCCAGTGATCCCAATCAGATATGACATCGATAAATTGACGTCCTATGAGCCAACCGATGAGGGGCATTAGGAACTGAAACAAGCCAAAGAGAAAGGCCAAAGTGACCTTCCGACTATTCTCACCTACAGGCATTGTCAGCCCCTTACCAATAGATACGCCAAAAGCATCCATGGCAAGACCAATACTAATTAATACAATTTCAAATATAGACACTATACTCATTTATAAACAAACTACTTACTTATTCGGCTATAGCCATCAAGGAATATCCTTCTCGACTAATTTGTGGATTTACTACAATAGAAATCTTGCGACCTATAGACCCACCTAAATCCTCGACAATAGCTTTTGTTAAATACTGAGCCACCTCCGGATGAACTTCGATTTCTAGATTCGTTTTAATACGTCCTGATTTAAATAACTCGCGGATGCGACGCACAATCTGCATATATACAGTACGACCCGACAACATATAGCCCGTACCACCGCATTGAGGGCATGTATCAAACATCAAGGTTTGCAAGCCTTGGCGAGCTCGTTTTCGCGTCATCTCTACGAGGCCAAGCGAACTAATGCCGCATACAACGGTTTTCATTTTATCTAACTTAGCTTGTGCCCCCAACAATTTTAATAACTCTTGTTGATGTTCTTTATCTTTCATATCAATAAAATCGATGACGATAATACCACCGATATCACGCAAGCGCAATTGACGACAGATCTCTTTTGCCGCCTCTTTATTGACTGTAAAAGCTAAATCTTCTAGTTTATTAGATTTACCAGTATAATGAGCAGAATTTACATCAAATACGGTGAGAGCCTCCGTATGATCAATACGGATTGACCCTCCAGAAGGAAGATTAATATCGCGAGAGATAAGATCTTCTAATTGCGGTTCAATATGGTTTGCTTTAAAGATAGGTGTGCTATCGCGATGACGTGTTACTTTAATTTGTTGCGATGTAGGGCCATGACCTAAGAGATCCATCAATCGATCTTCACCCATATCGGAATCGACGATGATTTCTTCTACATTGCGATGAGCATAGTCCCGCACAAGACGGAACCAGAAATCTGCGTCACTATATAAATCTGTACCGCTCTTAGCCACCTTAAAGCGCTTCAACACATGTTGCCATGTACGCCACAAGTAATCCATGTCACGGCCTATTTCATCAGCACTAGCCTTAGCTGCCGCAGTGCGAATAATAAAACCGCAACCTTCTTGTACATAAGGTGCTGCTAATTCTTGCAACTTTGCACGCAAGGCTTCGTCAGTAATCTTTTTAGAAATATGCATGCCTTCAGAATACGGTAAAAGCACCATAAAGCGGCCCGCCAAACTGACATCAGCAGTTACGCGAGCACCTTTACCAAGCATTTCTTCTTTCACTACTTGAACGAGAATTTGTTGCCCCACAGATAAGCGTGGCAAAATTTTCTGTTCCTTCCCTTGTTGTAAGTTCAAGTACGCATTTTGAGAGCCCCCAATATCAACAAAGGCCGCTTGCATACCATTCAATACATTCTTTACTGTGCCTTTGTACATATGATTTGCCATATGAGACTCATCGGTACGCTCCAAGACAAAGTCCACTAGCTGACCTTCTTCGTCTATAACAGCCATCCGAATTTCTTCGCGCATAACATTGACCAAAATTTTATGCATCCTATCCCTCCCTTCTTTGTCATCTAAATTATAATTAGTAATTAATCTCTAAAGGCGTATAACGGCCTTCTTCATTTTCTACCATAATTGCTTTACGGTGAACTTCGTAGCTAGTTGTAATAGGCCAATTATATTGGTCCTTACCTAGATTCCACACTTCGCTAGGTTTAATAGTACCTTGCGGATAAATGCCGATACCCATTGTAAGGGTCACCATACCGTCCTTAACGGAGGCTACGATGGGTTCTTTTACAAACTCTTTTACATCAATGGTACGAGTTTTCTTAGGTGTTACCTTTTCATAAGAAATTTCCGTTGCTTCATTAAAAGGTTTGAGTAACGCATCCCAATCAGCATTTTCATCTGTCACAGGACCTGTTACCTCATAGATAGCAAAATTACAGATGGCCATCATCTTTTTCACCTTTTCAGGCATTTCTTTACCGTCTAGTACTTCAAGTCCTGGAGGTGCTACGCGATTTAAACGGTCCATAATGGACTCTAAACTATCCTCTTCAAGCACATCCATATCGATATATTCAGCCGCTGCCGTTACGCCTAAAGCAAGAGCAGAGGAAAAGCTAATTTTCATATGAGGGTTAAAGCCTTCAGAATATGCCATTTTAATTTCTGCTCGACGTATCATCCGCTCTACAGCTTGAGCATAATCAAGGTGTGACAGGAATCGTAATTCTTCGCCCTTATTTAAGGCCAAACGTAACTTTTTCAACTCTGCCACCCTCCTTATAGTCAATAATAGCTGTATTGAGCTCTGGACATACATTACAGCCCTTACATGGAGCTCGACGACAATCGCCTGTAAGATTAGCTGCTACCGCTTGCTCCCACTCACGCTTTAAGAAAGCTTTACTTACAGTACAATCTAAATGATCCCAAGGCAATGGCTCATCGAAATCTCGTGTACGACGTGCAAAATACGCAGGATCCAATCCGCAGTCAGCGAATGCTTTCAACCAAGCTTCATAGTTAAAGAACTCAGTCCAACCATCAAATTTACAACCAGCTTTCCAAGCCTCTACGAGAACTTTAGATAGTCTACGATCTCCGCGAGCAAAAGCGGCTTCCATGTAGCCAGTATAACCATCATGATAGTGATAAGAAATGTTACGATTATTGATGAGAGACTTCAAGTAACGTTGTTTACGATGAATCTCCTCCACATCTTCTTGACCATACCATTGATATGGAGAATGTGTTTTTGGTACGAAGAAGGATACGCTCACCGTTACAGAACCATTTCGTTTCCCTGTAATTTCACGGTGTAAATCGAGCACCTTGTAAGCAAGATCCGCAATACCAGCCAAATCTTCGTCTGTTTCTGTAGGAAGGCCCATCATAAAGTATAATTTAACTGTATTCCAGCCAGATTTGAAAGCATTAGTACAGGCCGCCAATAAGTCTTCTTCACTAACGCCTTTATTGATAACGTCACGCATTCGTTGCGTACCTGCTTCAGGAGCAAAGGTAAGCCCGCTCTTGCGCACTTGCTGTACCTTTTTCGCAATATCAATAGAGAAGCTGTCGATACGCAAGGACGGTAAGCTAACACTAACTTGTTTATCTTTAAACTCTTCCATGAGCATATCTACAAGCTCAGGTAATTTGGAGTAGTCTGCAGAGCTTAAACTCATCAAGGATATTTCATTGTACCCAGTATTGGCAATCGTATCTTTAGCAATTTGCAACAAACGTTCTGGTGTCTTTTCACGGACAGGACGATATAACATACCAGCCTGACAGAAACGACAACCACGAGTACAACCACGGAATAGCTCCAATACAGCACGATCATGCACTATATCAAGGAATGGTACAACAGGCTTTGTTGGATAGAATACATTCTCTACATCCTCTATAATACGTTTCTCAACGGCTGCTGGTACGTCTTCAAAACGCGGCATAATCGATTTAAAATCGCCTTGTTCTGTATATTCAACATCGTATAAAGCTGGACAATAGGTACCAGGAATTTGAGCTACTTTGCGCAAGAAGCCTTCTTTGCCACCTGGGAAGCCTTTGGCTTTTTCTGCTTTAAATAAGTCGATGAATTCATCGCCCCACTCTTCGGATTCACCGAGGGATACGATATCAAAGAAATCAGCAATAGGCTCTACATTATACGCACAAGGGCCACCGCATACAAGCAGTGGAAAATCTAAATCACGCTCCTTAGCATACATAGGAATGCCTGCTAAATCGAGCATATTTAAAATGTTAGTAAAACTCATTTCATATTGAAGCGTAAATGCTAACACATCAAAGTCTTTAATAGGCGTACGTGTTTCTAAGGAAAATAATGGAATATTACGCTTGCGCATTTCCTCTTCCATATCGTGCCACGGTGCAAATACGCGCTCGGCTACCGCATCTTCACGACGGTTTACGAGACCATACAAAATCTTGATGCCCAAATGACTCATGGCCACTTCGTACACATCGGGAAAACCTAAAGCCATAGTTACATCAACAGTACTGTGATCTTTCACGATACTATTGTATTCGCCGCCCGTGTAGCGAGCAGGCTTTTGGACATGTTGTAACCATGACGTATCTAATTGAATCATACATCCTCCGTCTTTAATGAAAGACTTCTTTCACAATCAATCCTATGAAAGGATATTAAAATATATATTTTGTCCGCTGTCTAGCAATATTTAATAAAATGCCAATGCTCAGCATATTAGTTGTTAGCGCACTAACACCATAGCTAAGGAATGGCAACGGAATCCCCGTTACAGGCATAATACCAATCGTCATGCCTACGTTTACGAGCACTTCAAAGGCAAACATCGTACCAATACCCGTTGCTAATAACATACCGAAATTATCATTGCAGGTATATGCTACTTGAATGCTGCGATAAATAAGCATAAACAATAATAGCAATACTACAATGCATCCTACAAAGCCAAATTCTTCGCCGATTACAGAAAAGATAAAGTCCGTATGATTTTCTGGTAAAAAGTTCAACTGACTTTGAGTACCATTAAAGATACCTTTACCAAAAATCATACCCGACCCGATGGCAATCTTAGATTGAATAATATGATAGCCAGAACCGAAGGGATCGATATCTGGATTTAAAAATACTAGAATACGTTGCTTTTGGTATTCTTTCAGTACAAACCAGCCCAAAGGCATCAAGAGTAAAGCCACACTCGCAATAATTTTTATAAGCTTAGTTTTGATACCAGATATAAAGAGCATCCCTACAAATATAGCAATATATACGAGGGATGTCCCCAAGTCAGGTTGTAAGAATACGAGAAGGATAGGAATCCCTACATATAACACTGGCATCAATAGGGATTTAAAAGTATCTAACTTGCCAATGCGCGGTTCTAACATTTTAGCCATACAGATAATCATCAATAGTTTAGAAAACTCTGAAGGCTGAATAGTAATTGGCCCCAGTTGAATCCAACGCTGTGCACCTAGTGCGGAGGTACCAACTACCATAACTGCAATTAACATAAGCATGGTAATCACATAAATCATATTCCCCCACCCTTTAAGGCGATGGTAATCTAGAAATTGCATGCCTATAACGACAGCTATATTTGCTAAAAAGAATACGAGTTGTTTTACCACTAAACTACCAAAACCGATAGCCTCATGATTCACATGGGTAGCACTACCAATAGCTGTAAGACCAATTCCGACAAGTAATATAGTACATATGATGATAGTCCAATCGCTATCTGTCCATATTTTACGCCACATCATATCACCTATTTCAACTTGCTACGGCGCCACAAGCTTTGTTTCCCTTGCACCAATAAGCGTTGCGTGGTCCAACCGCCACGATTAATGTAATGAACATTGTTAGAATCCTCAAAAATAGACTCACCTACTGTTGCAAGACTTGGTGTACTATCTTGCTCCTTCGATGTTTTTTTCTTAGTTACATAAGCATCGAAGTGCTTTTGTACATCGTAGTCTTCCCAACACTCACCGGTAGTTACATAATCAACAAGAGGTGCTAACATAGCTTTTAGTTCGCTAGAAACAAATTCTAACAAACGACCATCTTGTGTATAGGTCAAAATATCCTCATCATAAGGGATTATAGCCCCTACAAATTCAGCGCGAAGGACTTCTAACATATCATATAAATTGATATTCTCTCCATCGATAGGTACTGCATTAAAAGCAATAGCATAATCACGAATATTATGTTCTTGACATACTTGAATCATGCGCGCCCCATTACGTAAGGACACCCATAAAGGATGCGTCACCACGATGCAGCGATTTACTAATTCTAAAATAGACTCTATGCCCTTACCGATACCAGCAGGAGCATCAATTAAAATATAGTCATATGTCTCAGAGAGGCGACGAACTAATTTTTTATATTTTTTACGACCTATATCTTCCCAACGAGCACTTTGGCTAGCTGGTAGAAAATCTAAGTTTTCAGCAATTGATACGATGGCATCATCCATATAGTCTTTATCTTCGCTCGCATCTAATGCGTCGTAAATAATTTCATTTGCCACTCCTAACACAAGGTCTAAATCGCGCAATCCAAAATCTCCATCACAGAGCAATACGTGATGCCCTGCATTGCTTAAGGCTGAACCCAAGCAAGCGGTAATCGTAGTCTTACCTACGCCCCCCTTACCGGATACAACGCCGATTATCTCGCCCATACTAATCCTTTCTTGGTTGTCCACTAGTTACCGCATTCTGAGGTTTTTGCCCTTTATTAATACTTGTCCCCGTAGCAGTTTCCTTATTGCTCTTACTATTTGTATCATTAGATTTCTTATTCACTGGTACATTGAAGTACGCAGCCAATATATCTCGTACGATAGGCCCTGCAGAGCCCGCACCAAAGCTACCTTGCTCAACAAGTGCAACCACTACAATTTGTGGCTTATCATATGGTGCATAGGCTACAAACCAGCCGTGATCTCTGCCATGTGCATTCTCTGAAGTACCTGTTTTACCAGCTACATCAATAGGGAATCCTTTAAACAACTCCCCTGCTGTACCACCTTCATTAGTAACATCACGCAAGCCTTCGCGAACAAGATCCATAATATTTTTTGGTACAGGTAAGATACCGAGCTTGTCTGGGCCAAAGATTTCTTTTGGCGTGCCATCCTTATTATCAATACGGCTCACTACATATGGGCGGTATTTAATGCCACCATTTGCTACTTCACTGAGCATAACAGCCATTTGTAATGGTGTCACCAAAGTAAAAGACTGACCTATGGCCGCATCAAAGGTTTCACCTAAATACCAATCTTCATCATACACTTTGCGTTTATAAGCAGGACTTGCCATATTACCAGAGGCCTCACCAACAAGATTGATGCCTGTCTTTTCGCCAATACCAAAGTAGCCAGCATATTTTACAAGTCCTTCTATGCCAACGCGATTGCCCATTTCATAGAAGTAAACATTATCTGATTTTGCAAGAGCTTTATTAAAGTTAAGCCACCCTAATGCTTCACCTTCTGCATTTCGTTTATCGATAAGCCAATGTTTACCACTATCAAAAATCATTTCTTCAGGGGTAACCTTTTTAAGATCTAAAGCCGCCGTACCTGTAATAATCTTGAACGGAGAACCTGGTGGATATTCACCAGAAATAACCTTATTATCAAATGGATGATTCTTATCGTTATTCAATTGATTCCACTGTGCCGTTGTAATCCCCTTCGCAAACCAATTAGGGTTAAACTCAGGGGCGCTGACCATGGCCAAAATGGCACCCGTATTTGGATCCATTGCTACTACAGCAGCTCCTTGAGCTGGAATGCCTTGGGCACGCAACTGTTCTAATTGGTTCTTAACAGCTTCTTCAGCAGCCTTTTGTAGATTTGCATCTATTGTCAAATGGATATTAGATCCAGGCACTGTATGCTTTCTATCTACCTCCGCAACCGGTCGGCCTGTAGCATCAACCTCTACCTGTTTACCACCATCAGTACCACGCAAGATGGAATCATATAGTTTTTCAAGACCAGAACGGCCTAAAATAGTACCACCACTAATAAGGGTATTTGGATCTTGCTGTTTTAGCTCTTCTAATTCTTCTTCGCTCACTTCACCCACATAACCAAAGAGCTGAGAAGCCATCGTTTCATATGGATAATAGCGAAGTGGTTCTACATCTATGGTAACACCTGGTAATTCATGACGATGCTCTTCGATGCTTGTAACTACATCCATAGAAATATCATTAGCAATACGAATTGGCTCATAACCATATTTATGATCATTTACCTTTTTTGTAATATCTTCTGGTTTAATTTTCAGCAAAGTTGCCAACTTAGCAACTTCACCTTCGTCTAGAGCCTTCCCCGTAGGCAAAATGGAGATAGTGTATGCCGGTCTAGAACCTACTAAGATCTGACCATTTCGATCGTACATAATACCACGAGCAGCTGTCATGGATACCATGCGCAAACGGTTGCCTTCTGCCTTAGCTTGGTAATAACCACCAGACAAGATTTGCAACGACATCAGGCGTAATGCCAAGACTATAAATATGCCGGCTACAATGTAAAAGAGTACATCAAAGCGATTCGTTTTTCTTCGTTTATAGAGGCCTTCAAGCACTCTTTCACCCCCTTAATCCTTACCAAATATAACCTTGTTGTTCATCATCTTTACGCCATAACAAACCATGCACAATAGCGCCTAACAAGCCATTCCAGAACATCACGGGTAATACCATATGCCACAAGTATAGTCCAAAGTGCAAATCGCCACCACTAGCTAATATCATAAAGCTACGAATAACGCCATCTAGTAGCGTACAAATAGCTACTATACCGCTAGACCAATACCAGCGTTCTTCATAGATACGATGCTTTACGGCAGATAGTAGGTATACCACAATTACGTAAGGGAATAGATGGAGCCCAAAAAAGTTAGATATCAATACATCATGTACGATACCCCCAACAACAACGGATATCAGCCCCATACGACGACCTTTAAATAAAGTAATCATAACAATTATCGTCAAAATTAAGTTTGGTAACCAATTTGTATGAAAAATAGTAGGCAATAATTGCGCTTGTATAAAATATATTAAAAATCCAGAGAGAACTAAAGCTAGACGCATCATTGTTTAACGGCCCCCTTTGCACCCTCTACTTGATCTCGTTGTGTTTGAGGCACAAGTTTAGGTTCAAGTTCTGGTTTTTGTGGTGCACTTAGAGAAGACGAGGTAAGCACAAAAACTTCTTCTAAACGATGAAAATCTACACTCGGTGTGACTACCGCATTTTTAACAAATCCTTCCGAATCATTTTCGATAGATTGCACGTTGCCAACAGGTAGACCTTTCGGATAAATGCCTCCATATCCAGAGGTAATCAACTTATCACCTACCAATACATCACCATCGCGAGCAATATTTACCATAGATGGTGTACGAGGTGTATTGCCATTACCTTTTACAACGCCAGACAAACGAGATTCAGGTCGTTGTACAAGGATACCTATTGCGCTACGCGGATCAAGAATGGTTTGAACGCGAGCAGAATGCGGATATACATCTGTAATAAAACCAACGACACCACTAGGTACAACAACAGCCATATTAACTGCCATACCTTCTTCACTCCCTTTATCAATGGTGAAAGTATTTGTCCAAGTACCGTAATCCTTTGTAATGATACCTGCTAGGGTCATGGAGAATTCTGGATGGCTACTCTTATAGTTTAAAAGCTGACGAAGGCGAATATTCTCTGCTACTACTTCATCGTAGTTAACTACCTTTTGTTCCAATGTAGCTTTACGAGATGCTTCCTCTTCACGTTCGATAGTAGAGAAAATAGCATTATTAAGTACTGTAAAGCTAGTTTGGACGCCCTCTAATAAACGAGCTGACCCATAAGAGAAAGGCGTTGTAATTCCTTCAAGGGTAACCGTAACAAAGGGAATACTAGTCCGTTGCTTCCACGCAAAGCCGAGCAATGCCATTAGGATACAACCAATGACAACGATGATAATTAACTTTTTATCTGACTGTATCATGCTAGTCTCGGCCCTTTCTATTCTTAGAATTTACAATAAAACGCGATAAGCTCACCAAATCAGATGAGGCCCCATTAAGGCCTACCACAACTTTTGTTTCAGGTGCTTCAGGAACGTGAACAGGTACACCTACTTCAGTACCAATCCGATCCGCTAAGCCAGATAGTCTTGCCGTACCGCCAGTAAGCCATATGCCATGTTGCATAATATCAGCCACGATTTCTGGTGCCGTAGCACGAATCATTTGCTTAACCTCATCCAAGAGTCCTATCAAACATTCATTTACAACTTGGTACACTTCAGATTGATGAATCACACAACGTCTACCTAAGCCGTTCATCATATCGCGCCCCTGAAAGGCATACTCTGCATCCTCTAAAGGAGCGATAGCTGTACCTAATGTATGCTTAATATCTAATATGGTCTCATCAGATACGATAACGCCAAAACACTCACGCACATAGCGCAATAAGGCATTATTAATATCAGAACCACCAAAACGAATTGTTTTGCTATCTACGATACCACCTAAAGAAACAATCCCCATATCAATAGTGCCACCACCGATGTCAATAACCATAGATCCTTGCGCTTCAAAGATAGGCACACCACAACCAATAGCAGCCGCCACAGGTCGTTCAATGAGGAATACCTCTCGAGCACCAGCTTGAATAACAGCATCCATCATAGCTCGTTGCTCAACATCGGTCATGCCACAAGGAACCCCTACGACAACGCGGGCTCGACGCAACGCATTAGACACCTTATTAAGAAAGTAGCTAAGCATAGTATGCATAACACGATAGTCAACGATAAATCCATCCTTTAAAGGCGTTAACGGACGCCACATATCGGGCATGCGCAATACGAGGCGCGCCGCTTCATCACCAACGGCTACTACTTTTTCTTGTTTTGTATCAGTTGCTATAATCGATGGTTCGCTTATAACAGTCCCTCGCGTCCCCCCCATGAGGCGCGTTTGTATGGAACCAATATCTATACTTACATCTTTTCCTAGAGTAGGTAAAATGGAACTCATAGTAATTTCTCCTTCATTACATCATCATTCCATTTTACCATATATAACGCGACTTTTTCCATTGATATCAGTACCTTTCCTTTTGTTAAAAGCACAGATAACGCATAATCCCTGTACTCATAAGTCATACATAAAAATTACATAACTTCATACATATAATCTCATATACAATAAGGAAAAGCACTCATTTATAGGAACTTACCCATGCATCAAAATTAGGTATAGTTCAAAATGAGTGCTTTTAATAATCTTATTTGGCTTTGTTCAGTTTATTTAGGCTCAGCTCAATTTACCAATTTCGCTGAGGCTCGTAAATTCATTATCCCCTATAACGATATGATCGAGTACAGGAATCCCCATAAATTGACCAGCACTAACAAACATTTTCGTTAGCCGTATATCTTCATCACTTGGTCTACTATCGCCTGACGGGTGGTTATGGATTAGAATAATAACCGCCGCATTACATGCTATAGCTTTTTTAAATACTGCTCTTTGCTCTACAAGACTTGATACTAATCCACCATTAGAGATATGTTCCAACTGAATAAGCTTATTTCGAGATGTTAGCATGGCAGCCCACACATGTTCCACATCTTCGTGACGCAGTCGCTCCATCACATATTGAGCTATTACAAAAGGTTGCGAAAAATCTTCATAAGTCTCTTTAATCTTTAACTCCCCTAATCGCCTACCCATTTCAAGTGCTGCACATAGCGTCACTGCTTTATCTCTACCAATACCCTTGATTTTGATCAGATTATCTACGGTCATTCGGTTAAGACCATAAACACCATCATCAAAGGATTGTACAATATCACTTGCCAAAGAAATCGCAGATTGCCCCTTTACCCCTGTACGTAATAAAATAGCCAACAACTCCTCCATCGCCATATGTGATGGACCTAAGGCGAGAAATTTTTCTCGAGGTCGCTGGAATGGTAACATATCTTTTACACTTACTGTTGGTACTTCCATAGAATCTCTCCATTCAAATAGATAACACCATTTGTAAATCAAACAATAAACACATCTACTCTCTTAAAAATTATTCAGCACAGCACAGCACAGCACAGCACAGCACAGCACAGCACAGCACAGCCAATTATATCACTATCTGTCTAATACGCTAGTACTATTTTGCCCCTAACGCCTTGCACAGTTCCTCGTATACATGTTCAACTGGTAACCCTACCACATTAGTATAAGAGCCCTCTATTTTATCTACCCATAATGCACCTTTTCCTTGGATGCCATAAGCTCCAGCCTTATCCATCGGTTCCCCACTAGCAATATAAGACTCAATTTCAAAGGGTGCTAATTGTTTAAAATATACTTTTGTTTCATTGTGAAAAACTATCTCCTCCCCTTTGATGAGTAACGCGACTCCAGTGATTACAGAATGTGCTCTACCCGATAAATGCTCCAACATATGGCGTGCATCGGATTCATCATGTGGCTTTCCTAATACTTTATTATCAAGGACAACAATAGTATCTGCGCCTAACACAATACTTCCGTCTGGAACACCTACAGCACAACGAGCCTTACCTAATGCTTGGGCTTTCACCATTTCAATAGGATTGTCGTAACCCTCATTAGATTCCTCATAAGTACTGGATACAACAGTATGATCAATCCCAACCTGTGTTAATAATTCAGTTCTACGTGGTGATTGACTCGCCAAATATAATCCAGCCATATACGCTCCTTCGTATTAAAAAACTTGTACATAAAATTCTTGGTATAACTAAACTATCCTGCCTATCCCCCAGAACTTACCATCCCTTACATAGTTGTTCCTTTATCTTCTTTTGAAGAAATTAATCTTTCATAATATTCTTGTACATCTTCCCCATGTTTTACCGCATCAGCTCGCACCGCTGCATAAAATACAATATCCGCTTGAGGCACACGAATACGGCCAGGCACATGCTCTTCTAATATTTCAAAGAATCTATCGTCGGCTTTCAACAGCAAACGACCATTTTTAACTTTATTTCCATCTACAATAGAATACACAAGAGACCAAATCGGGCGCGGGTCAGAGGTAGAACATTTTCTATATTTATAGCGGTATTTAATATTTGTCAACAACTCACGTTCAAACTTGAACACCCCATCAATCATGTTATAATCTACTTCAAAATGACGATTTCTAAAGATAGAGTTCTCTTCAATCACAAGCTTTGTATCTGTCAAAATATATGTATATCTACTAACAGCCTGTTTAACCATAACAATGATGGCCATGATTTCAATAAAATACTCAGCTAATAAAACCGTATGTAATTGAATACTGCGATACGTTGTATAAGCTGCTGCACACAACAATAAAATCACAAAAAATACTACCAATAACTCTGCACTTCTGGTGCGCTGAGATTTTTCTTCATATAATACTGTCATGCTTTACCCCTTTTAAAGAAATCACTAATTAATAACTATACATCCTATTATAAGATATTCTATGCATAAAAACTACAAAAACCCCGTCTATATCCAAGATATAGACGGGGTTTTATGACTCTATTAGTCACTCAGTTCAGATGCGAACTATATTATTTTTTCAACGCTGCTGTAATACGTTGAGTATCACGAGCAATCATGATTTCTTCGTTTGTAGGAATTACGAAGATTTTAACCTTAGAGCCTTCAACACTAATTTCTTGTTCTTTACCACGAACATTATTGCGTTCAGAATCAATACGAGTACCTAAATATTCCAAACCGTTACAGATTGCATCACGGTTACCAATACCGTTTTCACCAATACCAGCAGTAAAGATGATAGCATCTACACCGCCCATAACAGCAGCAAAGGCACCTATTACACGGCGAACTTTGTAATGGAACATATTCAATGCCAATTGTGCGCGTTTATTGCCATTAGCAGCAGCTTCTTCAATCACACGGAAGTCATTGGATACACCAGAAATCCCTAAAACACCGGATTCTTTATTCATAACTCTATCAATTTCTTCATAGGTCATACCTGTTTTTTCCATCAAGAATGGAACGATAGCAGGGTCAATATCACCTGTACGAGTACCCATAATCAAGCCGGACAATGGAGTGAAGCCCATTGTAGTATCGATGGAGCGACCACCTTTAATAGCAGCCACAGAGGAACCATTACCCAAGTGGCATGTGATAATACGAAGATCAGTCATATGTTTACCCATTAATTCTGCACAACGTTGCGCTACATATTTATGGGATGTACCATGGAAGCCGTAACGACGAATACCATAATCTTCATAATAAGAGTAAGGAAGCGCATACATATATGCTTCTTTTGGCATAGTTTGATGGAATGCAGTATCAAATACAGCAACCTGAGGTACATTCGGCATAATAGCTTCACAAGCTTCAATACCTTGAATGTTTGGTGGGTTATGCAATGGTGCAAGAGAAGCACATTCTTCCAATGCTTCCATAACTGCTGGAGTAATCAATACAGAATCAGCAAATTTTTCACCGCCGTGTACTACACGGTGACCTACAGCATCGATTTCATCCATAGAAGAAATAACACCAAATTCAGCATCAACTAAAATATCTAGCAAAATGCGAAGCGCTTCTTTATGGTTCAAAATTGGTTCAACCCGTTCTAATTTATCTGCATTAGGACGTTTGTGAGTGAAGATAGCATCTTGATCACCAATCTTTTCAAAAAGGCCTTTTGCCAATTCTGTTTCAGTTGTCATATCAAGTAATTGATATTTCAAAGAAGAACTACCGCAGTTAACTACTAATACGTTCATCGATTAACCCTCTTTCTGTTGTGTAACTTGAATCTTGTTTTGAATTTCTTTGCTGATATCAGCACCTACCTGATCCTTTTCAGGATATTGGTAGATTATATTCCACAATACGCCATGATCTAAGAATACGTATTGAGAAATTCTAAATATTTGTCCTTGCGATGTAACAGTAACATCAAGCTTTTTAGCAGATGCACCTTCTAATGCTACGGACTCTTCTTTGATGGTCGCGCCTACTTTAGCAAATTCAGACTTACTGTGATTAATATACTCATCTACCGTAGGTAACGGTTTATTTTCACCAGGCCGTAAAGCCTCAACCTCAATTACCATATGTTCTGTAACAGATCCATAAATATCGATTGGATACCCCTTATCAGACATATTTTTTGTACTTTTACCCATTTCATAAGGCAAAGCAATGGTAATTTCAGATTGACCAGCACGGATAACTTGATGGCCAAAACTATATGTATCCATTACATTTGTAGAGCCACATCCCGCCATTGCTAGCAGCACAGCACCGAGCAGAGCCCCTTGTAATGTACGTTTCCAATTTTGTTTCATCATATACCTCACATCAATTCAGCATTTACAGTTAATTATAGCCTATAGTGTCAAGAAAATCTATACTAAACTTAATATTTGCACATAACATCATTTCTATAACCAGACCTTTTATATGGATATCATGAAATGTTATTTACAGCATTTCTTCGCTTTGTTACACTAACAATAATGAAAGGAGTCACTATGAAAACAATCGGTATCATCTGTGAATATAATCCATTTCACAATGGACATGCGCATCAATTACATACCTTAGCACAAGAGCATCCTGAAGCGCTGCGCATTTGTATCATGAGTGGTTCCTTTGTACAACGAGGAGAACCTGCTATTTTTTCTAAATTTGACCGTGCTCGTTGGGCTATTCTCGGTGGTGCAGACATCGTTATCGAGCTACCTACACTCTATTCTTTGGGTAGTGCACAACTGTTTGGAACAGGTGCTATTCGCATGGTAAAAGCTTTACATATCGATGCACTCTCCTTTGGTTCTGAAACGGCTGATCTAGATACACTCGTTGATATAACTAAACGTATGGATTGTGAAAGTACTCAAACAGTATTACGGACCTATATTAACGAAGGTATGTCCTATGGCTCTGCCTTCCGTAAAGCCCTTAATACAGAGATGCTCAACACCCCTAATGCACTGTTAGGACTTGAATATATTCGGGCAGGACTTACCTATTATCCTTCCTTAAAATATATACCAATCTTACGCACATCAGATCATCACGACGCGAATATTACAAAAGATTTTCCTTCTGGTACAGCATTGCGTAAACTTATAACAAATATGGCTACAGGTAGTAACAATTGTAATAAAAATAGTATCTACACTTCTACAGATATAGATACAACGACAAGTACAAATTCAACTGCAACTGCAACTACATTAACAAAATTAAATGCACTAAATAGTAAAATAAAATTACAACTTCAGTCAATCGTTCCTAAAACTATTGCAGACGATATGACTAATATAATTTCTAATGGTGCTTATGTAAACTATAACCGCTACTATGATATGGTCCATACCTTAAGTCGTCGTACTTCAACTAAGGAGCTAGAAAGCTTTGGAGAGTTCAGTGAAGGCATTGAACACTTATGGTCCAAAGCGGCCCAACAACCTACGTGGGACCTGGTTATGAAGCAAATAAAATCAAAGCGCTATACCTATGCCCGTTTACAACGAATGGGAGCCTATCTCACCTTAGGAATACAAAAAGATTTACTACAAAGTGCTATACAGGAATCGCCACAATATGCTCGTTTACTGGCCTTCAACGATAGAGGTCGTCAATGGCTTCGAAATGATTTTGAAATACCACTTATTCAAAAATGGGCCAAAGCACCTAATGAATTAAATACGTTGGGACAAACGATGCATCAAATTGATACATTAGCTACAGATATACAAGCCTTATGCTTACATAATGAAGTTAAACGAATGGGTCATATGGACTACACCTATACGCCACAATACATAAAATAAGCAGAACTACAATCTGGTAGAAACATTCTGCACATAAATATAAGAGTCAAATAATTTAATTTTATTAAGTTAATCATCTTATTATATAGTAATACTCAAAAAGAAGAAGGGGTTACAATACAGATTATTCCTGTATTGTAACCCCTTCTTCACCATCCAGATCAGCGACGGCAACGCGTACACTTTCAAGATGTGATGTAGGAATATTTTTACCTACATAGTCCGCTCGTATAGGCAATTCACGATGACCACGATCGACGAGGACGGCCAATTGAATAGATCTTGGTCTGCCAGCCGTCATTAATGCATTTAAAGCAGCACGAATAGTACGGCCCGTATACAAAACATCATCTACAAGGATAATTGTCTTTTCCGTTGTATCAATCGTACACGGTTCCCCCTCTTTAGGACGAGCATCACGATCATCACGATACACTGCAACATTCAAAGACTCACAATCAATATGAATACCTTCTATACGCTCAATTTCCGCTTGTAAACGTTTTGCCAAAATGACACCACGCCGTTCAATACCTACAATTAACGCATTAGATAAACCTTTATTGCGTTCTAAAATTTCATGACTAATACGACGAATCGCACGCATTATAGCGTCTTGATCCATTAATAAGCGTTTCTTTTCCATATATACGCCCTTACAGCATAGGATTGTTCTATGCCCCTATATCCAAATAAGTAGTAAAAATAAGTACTTAAACAATCAATGTAAACATTTAGACTATTTTCGTTTATCTTCACGGTAGGTCTTAGCAAATTCTAAGCACGCCTCAAAATCAGCTGGTACCGGTGCTTCAAAGTGCATTTCTTCACCTGTAATAGGGTGTTTAACATCTAACGATTTAGAATGTAATGCTTGCCCTTCTATAGGAAAATCCATACGTCTATATCCATAAAACGGGTCATTAACAACAGGATGTCCAATATGAGCAAAGTGAACACGAATTTGATGGGTTCGACCTGTTTCTAAATTACACTCTACCAAGGTTTGATGACCATAACGCTCCAATACTTTAAAATGTGTTACTGCATCTTTACTGTTTTCAAAGACAACAGCCATTTTCATACGGTCTTTTGGATGGCGCCCAATAGGCGCCTTAATAGTCCCCTTTTCTTCTACAATATTACCCTGTACTAGCGCCCAGTACGTACGTCTTGCAGAATGTGTCTTTACTTGTTCTGCTAGACCAATGTGCGCTGCATCATTTTTTGCAACCATCATAACACCAGACGTATCTTTATCTAAGCGATGCACAATACCCGGTCTAATTTCACCATTAATACCTGATAGGTCCTTACAATGGAATAATAGAGCATTTACAAGTGTACCAGAATAATTTCCTACTGCAGGATGCACCACCATGCCACGAGGTTTATTAACAATAACAATATCGTGATCTTCATATAAATAATCTAAAGGAATATCCTCGGGTTTAACCTCAATCGATTCAGGCTCTGGGATCTCTACACGAATTATAGTATCAGGTGTAAGCCGAAGATTAGCTTTCCCTACTTTACCACCTACTGTAACATGACCACCTTTAATTAAACTTTGAATATAGCTACGAGATCCTTCCATCTGTTCAGTTAAAAATACATCTAGTCTCATGCCTTCTTGCTCAGCACTTACAATATATTCATTCATCCTCTATTCCTCTTTGAGTCAAGTATAAGATATATATTTATTGACGAATCAAGTCAATGATTTATAAAGAGCCCTAATAATGAAAGCTATTCATGGTCCTCTTTCAATGAAAACAAATAAAATACAACAAAAGCTACACCTATACAAATACCAATATCTGCCACATTAAAAATAGGCCATACACGAAAATCAAAAAAGTCCACTACCCCATGAATCATGTATCGGTCAATGCCATTACCAATTGCACCTGCGACTAATAAGGCGGATCCGATTTGCAAAGTCCAATGGCCCTTAGCTAATCGCTTCCAATAAAAAGCACAAACAGCTAATAGAACAAAAGCTACTAGTAAGAAAAACCATCGTTGATTCGCTAACATGCCAAAGGCTGCACCGCGATTAATAATATAGGTAAGATGAAATACATTAGGAATAACAGGTAAAGATTCACCTAACAAAAAATGATTCATTACATAATATTTAGTTAATTGGTCCAATAATAACCAAATGATAAGTACTGTATAAAACAAGATTAACTCCCTTACTATAATATAAGTCTTAATAGTCCTATTATACTAAGTTACGCAAATTTAGGCAAAATAAAAAGCCCCTCAATGAGGGGCGTGTTTTATTTGTGATTACTCAGCGGAAATTACAGAAACTGGGCAAACGGATTCGCAAGAACCGCAATCGATGCAAGCATCGCCAATTTCGTATTTAGTTTCGCCTTCAGTAATGCAGGAAACTGGGCAAACAGATGCGCAAGAACCACATTTAATGCAACCATCAGCAATAACTCTCATAATTAGGACCTCCATCAAAATATAGATCAAAACTTTTTATTATCATTTAGAAAGGCACTTGCCTCAACTTATGTTCTCATTATCACACAGTTCAAATTGAAAGTCAAACGAAAATGATAAAAAATTATATAATATTTTGCATAATAATTGTTCCTTTTTATCATAAAAAGCCTATATTTATATGTATTTTGATATTTCTTTTCATTTATGTAATTGAGTTTAATAATCAATAATTGAGAATGCACTAATTATCATTTCAATTAAAATACGTACTATTATACTAGGAATTCAATTATCAATATTTATTATCATAAAAACTATTTTTTTATTACAACAGATTTAACGCTTATCTATATTTTAATCTAACATATAAACTTCACTCTAAAAAAGGCCGAATCATACGATTCGACCTCATTTATATTTATAAAGTAAAGTAATATCTTTACTATTATTCACTATATAACAATAATACTATTTTTTTCTTATAGCACTTAGAAAGATGTTAAGAATGTTAGTGTACCTAAAATAACGCCTGCAAGGTTTGGTACGATTAAAATATAATCACGTTTAGGTGATTTTGTCCAACCATATAATACCCAGATCAAACAGGATACTGCTGCAAATAATGGTTGCCATGGTTGACTAGGTTGACCATGAAGATTAGCAATTATTTGTGGGATATAGGCTAAAAATACAAATACACCAATAAATGCACCAATAGAACCAACTAACATGTTAAATCTTTCTTTTGTCATAGATGACCTCCTTATTCAACATTACATTATTATATCTTACACAATATACTATATCATATTTTTTTCGATGTAGTCAATTGTGTAAAATTAATCATGCAAATTAGTTTAATTCATATTGCTTTTGATTACACTTATATGTAATCTATATTAAAATCATATAGACTAAAATCATAAAAAACGAGGCCGAATCTTACGATTCGACCTCGTGTGTGCTTGTATAGTAGAGTAACCTATTCCCTATTATTTACCAGGGAAGAATGGCCATACCATTGGAATGATAATTAAGCTTACTACGAAGCAAACTAAAATCAATGGAACGCCAGCTTTTACATAGTCAGTAAATTTGTATTGACCAGGACCAAGTACTAATGTATTTGGAGGTGTACCTACAGGTGTACCGAATGCGCAGGATGCGGCAACGCCGATAGCCATCAATACAGCATGAGGATCAGCCCCCATACCTTGAGCAATGGAGATACCGATAGGAGCCAATAATGCACAAGATGCAGTATTAGACATAAATTGCGTCATAACACAAGACAAAATAAACAATACGCCTGTTGCAAAGTAAGGACTAGGATCGGAACCCATAACACCAATTACTGCATCAGCAATCATTTTACCTGCACCAGATTGATCAAGTGCGGTTGCCACTGGCATCATACCAGCAAACAAGAAAATTGTTACCCAATCAATAGATGTGTAAGCTTGTTTTTCATTCAAACAACCAGTTAATACGCAAAGCATTGCACCAATAACAGCAACCATGCTCAACGGTAAGTTAATACCAAAGTGTTCTTTCAATGGTTCGCCTAAAATCATGGCAAGGATTACACCTAAAAGAATAAGACCAGAGAACAATTGTTTCTTAGGATCGTTAGAAATATCTTCAGCAGCTACTTCTTGTTCTACATCACCGGCATCAGTAATTTCATGTTTAGGTAATAAATGTTTACCAATGAGCATCATGAATACGATAGTAGCGATAGTCAAAGGAATGCCAATCCAAGCAAACTCAAAGAAACCAAATGGTTCAATGCCAAATTTAGTCAATGTACCACTTACAATGATATTAGGTGGTGTACCTACCATTGTAATGATACCACCGATACCTGCAGCGAATGCTAAAGGCATCAATTGACGAGATGCAGGTATCTTAGCAACAGCACAGATACCAACAACTACAGGAAGTAAAGCAGCTGTTGTACCAGTGTTAGATAAAAATGCGGACATGGTAGCTGTTACAAGCATAATCGCAAGCATCAAGCCATTTTCGCTAGTCCCTGCATGAGATACTACGGTTTCCCCAATTTTTTGAGCCAAACCAGTATAGAATAATGCAGCACCAACAACGAACATGCCTGCAAACAACACAACTGTACTATCAGATAAACCAGAGAATACAACCTTAGGAGTAATAATACCCATAAGGCCTAATGTAATTGCGCCGCCTAAAGAAGTAATAGCTAGAGGAATAATTTCCGTAACGAATAAAACAGCCATAACTGCAAGGACGATTAAGGTTTGTTCTGCAGTACCCATACATCATCATCTCCCTTCAGAGAAATGCACTGACATAATTATAAGAGATATAAAATATAACCTACGATACCAATGGCAGAGGCCATTATAAAAGTAATCCCATATCCCTCTCTTGTTTTAGGATACCCAAATAATAAAGTTTCACCAAGAAAACCTCGGCGGTTAAACCAAGAATATTTAGTTCTCTGCTGAAACCATTTAGCTTTACCTTCAGCACCGATAATCAGCGCAGTAATAAAAAAAACAATAAATGCCCAAACAAAACAAATCAGTATTTTTAATTCAATTGATAACAAGTGACCACCTCTACTATATTTAAAGCACTAGAAGGTTATTCTGTGAAATCTTGCTAATCACCTAATGACCGATCTGAAAAGCATTTATTGCAAATATTCCCTTTTATGTATGATTACATAATGACCAAGGGCTTTTTGATTCACCAATAGGTGTACCAATTTAGGTACACCTGGGTGAATAATTATTAAATTATTAGTGGTTAGACAACATAGCAAGCATTGTACCTGCAGCTACTGCTGTACCAATAACGCCAGCTACGTTAGGACCCATAGCATGCATGAGCAAGAAGTTAGCTGGGTTAGCTTTCGCACCTACTACTTGAGATACGCGAGCCGCCATTGGAACCGCGGATACACCGGCAGAACCAATAAGTGGATTTGTTTTACCACCATCTACTAAGCTCATCAATTTACCAAATAATACGCCACCAGCAGTACCACCGATAAATGCAACTAAGCCTAAGCAGATAATAAGAATTGTTTGTACGCTTAAGAAATGTTCCGCACTCATTGTTAAACCAGTACCAGTTGCCAAGAAGATTGTAACAGTATTGATTAACGCATTTTGAGAAGTATCGGACAAACGTTCAGTTACGCCAGATTCACGGAACAAGTTACCTAACATCAACATACCTAAAAGGGATGTAATGGAAGGAAGCAATAAGGAAATGAAGATCGTTGCAACAATTGGGAACACGATTTTTTCAAAACGTGTAACTTCACGCAATTGCTCCATAACAATTTCGCGTTCTTTTTGCGTAGTGAAGAGTTTCATTACAGGCGGTTGAATCAACGGTACCAAGGACATATAGGAATATGCGGCAACCGCGATAGCACCTAATAAATGAGGAGCTAGTTTAGTAGCTAAGTAAATGGATGTAGGGCCGTCAGCACCACCGATGATACCGATAGCAGCTGCTTCTTGAGCTGTGAAGCCAAGCATCATTGCGCCACCTAAAGCAACGAATACGCCGATTTGAGCGGCAGCGCCTAAAAGCAATGTTTTAGGATTAGCAATGAGTGGACCAAAGTCAGTCATTGCACCTACACCTAGGAAAATTAAAGGTGGGAAGATTTCTTGGGAGATACCTGCGCTAATAAGTGCCATAACGCCTTCTTCGAAACCATTACGAGGAATATTGGCAAGTATACAACCAAACGCAATCGGACCCAACAATAAAGGTTCAAACTCTTTAGCAAATGCCAAATACAATAGGATCAAACCTACAAGAATCATAATAGCATTGCCTGTTGTAAATGCGAGGAACCCGCTATCTGTAATAACGGATTGAATCGCAACAGCAAAAGCCTCCATATGCGTTCCCCTTTCACAAATATAAAATTGTTAGATGACGTGGCGCAGCCACGTCATACAACACTTGGTATTAGCCAAGAACAACCATGTCGTCACCAGTGGATACAGTTTGGTTAGCAGATACGCGAACTTCGGAAACTACAGCATCATGTGGAGCTGCGATTTCATTTTGCATTTTCATAGCTTCAAGGATCAACAAAGTTTCGCCTTTTTTAACTGCTTGACCAGCAGATACTGCTACAGATAAGATTTTACCAGGCATTGGAGCTTTTACAGTTTCAGCACCTGCTGGAACTGGAGCTGCTGCTGCAGCAGGAGCTGGTGCAGGAGCTGCTTTAGGAGCTGGAGCTGCTGCTGGAGCTGCTTTAGGAGCTGCTGCAGGAGCCGCTGCTTTTACTTCATTAACTTCTACATCATATGCTGTACCATTTACTGTAACGTTGAATTTTTTCATCTTAAATTCCTCCAAAATGTGTAGTTCCTACACAAAACTTATAAATATTTTTACACATATAAATTGAGTAATCCCACGGATTATCAAAATAGCCAATTATCTTATCGATTACCACGCAAACGGCCTTCCATTTTCCAATTGTAGCTTACGATTGGACGGATATGCGCGATTTGATCAGCGGAATAACCCATTGCCGCTAATGCACCAACGATTACTGCTACTACATCTTGAGATGGAGCTTTACCGTTAGTTGTTGTAGCATTGCTCATTACAAATGCCTCCTAAAAATATTTTAACCTCTACCGCTTAAGCGACCTTCCAAGCGCCATTTAGCACTGGTTGCTGTAGGTCGAATAGATGCAATTTGTTCAGATGAGTACCCCATCGCCACAATGGCACCTACGATAGCTGCTACTACTTCATCCTCATTTTGAGCAGATGCATTTGCTGGAGCTACAAAAGTAGCTGTTGGAGTAACAACAGGAGCAGTTGCTGCTGGTGCTTCTTTTTTCTTCCTAGTAGGATCGATTAAATGTACGATTTCCATAAGAATACCTAAAGCTATCAATACAGCAAATACAACTGTCATATTAATCGCCATGATTAACCAAGGATTGGTAGTAACTGCTTGTCCTTCCATAATCATTCCCCTTTCTAAAAAAGTAGTAAAGAAAGGTATCTCCCAAATTCGATGATATGTTTACCGAATCGAATTATAATGGAATATTACCATGTTTCTTTGGAGCACGGTTTTCGCGTTTACTTGCAAGCATTGCCAAAGCGTTGATAACTGCTGGACGAGTTTGTTTAGGTTCGATTACAACATCTACGAAGCCACGTTCTGCAGCTTTATAAGGAGTCGCAAACTCTTCTACATATTTAGCTGTTTTAGCATCTTTATCTTCGTCTTTCTTGAAGATAATATTAGCTGCACCAGCAGGACCCATTACAGCGATTTCGGATGTAGGCCAAGCATATACTTGGTCTGCGCCTAAATCTTGGGAACACATAGCGAGGTAGGAACCGCCATATGCTTTACGAGTGATAACAGTAATTTTTGGTACTGTAGCTTCAGAGTAAGCATACAACATCTTAGCACCATGACGAATGATACCGCCCCATTCTTGATTTGTGCCAGGCAAGAAACCAGGAACGTCAACGAAGTTAACGATTGGAATATTGAAAGCATCACAGAAACGGATGAAACGGGAAGATTTGTCGGATGCATTGATGTCCAAGCAACCAGCCATTACTTTTGGTTGGTTAGCAATGATACCAACGGATTGACCATCAAAACGAGCGAAGCAAGTAATGATATTAGTAGCATAGAATGGTTGTACTTCATAGTATTCGCCATTATCTACAGTAGCTGCGATAACATCTTTCATGTCGTAAGGCATGTTACTGTTATCTGGCAACAAGCTATTCAAGCTTTCATCTTCACGAGTTGGATCGTCACCAGTATCTACCAATGGAGCATCTTCCATATTATTGGATGGCAAGAAGCCTAATAAGTAACGAATTTGAGCGATACAATCATCTTCATTTTCAGCTGCAAAGTGAGCAACGCCAGACACGGAGTTGTGCGCCATTGCACCACCAAGATCTTCAGCTGTTACTTCTTCACCAGTTACAGATTTGATTACTGCAGGACCAGTGATGAACATTTGAGAAGTGTTTTTAACCATGTAGATAAAGTCAGTCAATGCTGGAGAATATACAGCACCGCCTGCACATGGACCCATGATTACGGAAATTTGTGGAATAACACCAGATGCATTTGTATTTTCAAAGAAAATTTTACCGTAACCAGCAAGGGCATCTACTGCTTCTTGAATACGAGCACCGCCAGAATCGTTGATACCAACAATAGGAGCACCCATTTTCATTGCTAAACGTTGTACTTTAACGATTTTAGCAGCATGCATTTCACCAAGAGAGCCACCTTCTACAGTGAAATCTTGTGCAAATGCATATACTAAACGACCATCGATAGTACCATAACCTGTTACTACACCTTCGCCTGGTAATTCTTTCTTTTCTTGACCGAAGTTAACACAACGATGTTTAACGAATTGATCAAGTTCAACGAAGGAATTATCATCGAACAATTTAGCCAAGCGTTCGCGAGCAGTCATTTTACCTTGAGCATGTTGTTTCTCAACGCGTTTTTCACCGCCACCAGCTTTAACTTTAGCTAGTTTTTCGTGCAATAACTCGATTTTTTCCTGCACTGTTGCCATTATAGCACCTCCAAATAAAACTTGTTACAGTATCATTTTATTTCATAAATGAATAAAGTTCAAGAAGCATACATATTTAATATATAACGTAGGATTATATGTATATGTATATCTACAACTCATATATAATGATGTGAATTGGATACTGTATTATTTCATACGTTGACATAATTCAAGCAAAACACCGCCAGTTGCTTTTGGATGTAAGAAAGCAATTGAGGAGCCGCCTGCACCATAACGAGGTTTTTCGTCAATCATACGAACGCCTTTAGCCATCAAATCAGCAATAGCATTTTCAATATTATCAACGCGCAATGCAACGTGTTGGATGCCATCACGACCGCCATTTTTTTCGATAAATTTACCGATAGGGCCATCTGGAGTTGTAGTTTCTAAGAATTCAAGTTCAGCATCACCACAAGGGAAGAAGGATACTTTTACCTTTTGTTCTTCTACGATTTCGTCTTCAGGAAGATGTTCAATGCCTAATGCATTTTTATAGAATTCTTTAGTTGCTGCTAAATCATTAACACCAATACCGATGTGGTCCACTTGTAATACTTTAAAAGCCATTTTGATTATCTCCTTTTATAAGGCTAAATCTCTCATGCTATGTAGTCGCCGTCTACTTTAGCACATTTGACATAACGCCGTTAACAACTGTATATGGATCGCTCATGCGTTCATTTACAGCTGCCACTTGGCTATTAAATTCATCGCTAGTGACTATTTTTTCCGCCACATAACGACCAATTTGCTCATTAATCATTGCGATGATTTCATCACGCGTACGTTCTGCCCGGCGAGCATCCAACTCACCAGAGTCTTCAAGATACTCAAAATGTTCATCCAAGGCTTCGATGAGTTCATCTACACCTTGATCTTTGCTGGCAACAGTACGCTTAATCGGAGGTCTCCATTTGACTTCGCGAGAATCGAGATCAAGCATCATCTCGATTTCAACATTCAAACGATCGCAACCGTCCCGATCCGCTTTGTTGATAGCAAATACATCGCCAATTTCAAGAATACCCGCCTTGATAGCTTGGATATCATCACCGAGACCAGGAACTAGTACAACCAATGTAGTATCAGCATTTTTTACAATATCTACTTCAGATTGACCTACGCCTACAGTTTCAATAATTACTAAATCCATGCCAAAGGCATCCATGAGTTTTACAACGTCTGCAGTCTTTTTAGATAATCCACCAAGACTACCACGCGTGCCCATGCTTCGAATGAATACATTTTCATTTAATGTTAAATCATTCATTCGAATACGGTCCCCCAAGATAGCACCTCCAGAGAATGGGCTAGTTGGGTCGATGGCAACGATGCCGATTTTTTTACCTTGATCTAAATAATGTTTAACTACCTTATCGGTCAAAGTACTTTTACCAGCACCAGGGGCCCCTGTAATACCGAGAATACGTGCGTTCCCCGTTTTAGGGTAAATTGCCTTCATAATATCGATGGCATTATCATACTCGTTTTCTACAGCTGTTATGGACCGTGCTAAGGCTAGTCTAGAACCTTCAAAAAGGCCTTTAACTAAATCCATTCGCCTCACCACCTATCTTCGAATATGGGAATAGAGGGGAGCCAACTATTCGAGTTGCACCCCTCTTTGCCCAAGCAATTATTTTACGTTTTCTTTAATAAAGTTAACGATATCGCTAGTTGGTGTGCCAGGTGTGAATACTGCCGCTACGCCAGCTTTTTTCAAGCCAGGGATATCAGCGTCAGGAATAACGCCACCACCGATTACAAGAACATCCCCCATGCCTTTTTCTTTCAAAAGTTCAACAATTTTAGGGAACAATGTATTGTGAGCACCGGAAAGAAGAGATAATGCAACTACATTAACGTCTTCAGAAAGCGCTGCTTCAACGATTTGTTCTGGTGTTTGACGAAGACCAGTGTAGATTACTTCGAAACCAGCATCGCGAAGTGCGCGTGCTACTACTTTTGCACCACGGTCATGACCATCAAGACCTGGTTTTGCTACAATTACTCTAATACGTTTTTCTGCCATGATATATTACCTCCGAAATCAGCCGATATTATAATGTGGAATGAGCTTCGTATTCACCGAATACTTCGCGCAATACATTACAAATTTCACCCAAAGTAGCATATGTTTTAACTGCTGCAAGAATTAATGGCATCAAGTTAACAGATTCGTCAGCTGCACCAGCTTTCAAATCAGCTAAGGCTTTATCAACTGCGGCTTGATCGCGGTTAGCACGAACTGCTTGAGTTTTCTTAGATTGGTTAACACCTACGGAAGCGTCTACGCGAAGCAAGTCTTTTGGAGCTTCTTCTTCAACTTGGAATTTGTTTACGCCAACGATTGTGCGCAAGCCAGATTCAACTTCCATTTGCCATTTGTAAGCGGATTCTTGAATTTCTTTTTGGATGTAGCCTTTTTCGATTGCTACTACAGCGCCGCCCATTTCATCAATTTTCTTGATGTATGCCATAGCTTCGTCATAGATAGCGTTAGTCATAGCTTCAACATAGTAGGAGCCGCCCAATGGGTCAACTACGTCAGCCAAACCAGATTCGTAAGCCACGATTTGTTGAGTACGAAGGGCTACTTGTACAGATGCTTCTGTAGGAAGAGCCAAAGCTTCGTCACGGGAGTTTGTATGTAAGGATTGAGTACCGCCCATTACAGCAGCTGCAGTTTGAAGAGCAACACGAACGATGTTGTTATCAACTTGTTGTGCAGTCAACATGGAACCAGCTGTTTGAGTATGTACACGAAGCATCATGGATTTTGGTTTTTTAGCACCAAAACGTTCTTTCATGATTGTTGCCCACAAGCGACGAGATGCGCGGAATTTAGCAACTTCTTCAAGTACGTTATTATGAGCATTCCAGAAGAAGGAAAGACGACCAGCGAATGTATCAACATCAAGACCAGCTTTCAAAGCTGCTTCTACGTATGCGATACCATTAGCAATTGTAAATGCGATTTCTTGCACTGCCGTGGAACCTGCTTCACGGATGTGGTAACCGGAGATGGAAATAGTATTCCATTTAGGAACGTATTGAGAACAATATTCGAAGATATTAGTGATCAAACGCATGGATGGTTTTGGAGGGAAAATGTAAGTACCACGAGCTGCATATTCTTTCAAAATATCATTTTGAATTGTACCTTTCAATTCAGTGGAAGGTACGCCTTGTTTTTCAGCTACTGCAATATACATTGCCAACAAAACAGACGCCGGAGCGTTAATTGTCATGGATGTGGATACTTTACCAAGGTCGATGCCCTCGAACAAGATTTCCATATCTGCCAAGGAGTCAATAGCAACGCCTACTTTACCAACTTCGCCTTCAGCCATAACATCATCAGAGTCATAACCGATTTGTGTAGGCAAGTCAAATGCACAGGAAAGACCTGTTGCACCAGATTCGATTAGGTAGCGGTAACGTTTGTTAGATTCTTCAGCTGTAGCGAAGCCTGCATACATACGCATTGTCCAGAAACGGCCACGGTACATAGTAGGTTGTACGCCACGAGTATAAGGGAATTCGCCAGGCATTCCCAAATCGCGTTCATAATCAAAGCCTTCAATATCAACTGGTGTATACACACGGTTGTATTTTAAGTTTTGACGTTCTGGAGTTTTTGCGCATTTTTCGTCACAAAGTTTGTTGTACTCAGCAATTTGGGCTTTTAAGTTTTCGTAAGCCATGTTTTCATCATCCTCCTAAAAAAACAGGTTATTTTTTCATGCTTCCAGTTTCTGTGAAGCGTTTATGCCAAGAAAGAGCTTCATCAAGCAACATTGGTGTATGGGCATCCTTTGTTGCAGCTAATGCTTTTTCTAGGTATTCAGTTAACATAGGTTTGTAGTCTGGGTGAGCACATTTTTCAATAATCAAACGAGCTCTTTCCACTGGGCTCAAACCACGACAGTCAGCAACACCTTGTTCTGTACAGAAAATCATAGTGTCATGTTCTGGATGATCCACATGGGATACATATGGAACGATAGAACTGATGTCGCCATTTTTAGCAACGGAGTTGGTACAGAAGATAGTGAGATATGCACTACGTGCAAAGTCACCAGAACCACCAACACCATTCATCATTTTGCTACCCATAATATGAGTAGAGTTTACATTGCCAAAAATATCAAATTCGATAGCAGTATTCATGGCAATGACACCAATACGACGAGCAATACCAGGGTTATTGGAAATTTCTTGCGGACGAAGAATAATTTTTTTACGATATTCATCAATATTCGCATAGAAACGTTTCAATCCATCTGGAGAAGGACTCAATGCAGTACCGGAACATACAGTTACTTTACCAGCATCGATCAAGTCAAACATACCGTCTTGAATTACTTCTGTATAAATAGATAAATCTGTGAAAGGCCCTTGAGCCAAGCCACTGATTACCGCATTTGCTACAGAACCTACGCCGGATTGCAACGGAAGCAAGTTTTTAGGCAAACGACCTTCTGCAATTTCTTGTTCAAAGAATTTGATAAGATGTTGACTCATTGCCTTTGCATCATCATCAATAGCAGCTAAAGGTCTTGTTGTATCAGGTACATCACTTGGAACCACAGCAATAATTTTGCTAGGATCACAAGGTATTGCTTCTGTACCGATGCGATCGCCGGCCTGTTCCAACGGAATTGGTTTACGATGTGGCGGATCCAACGGTTCATAGATATCATGCATACCAACTAAGGATAATGGTTGAGATACATTTACCTCTACGATAACCTTTTTAGCTTGACTAACAAATGTTGGAGAATTGCCAACAGAGGTAGTCGGTACTAAAGAACCATCTTCGTTGATTTGACATACTTCAATAATTGCTACATCTAAATCTCCGAAAAATCCATAACGAATATTTTGTGCCATTGTGCTTAAATGCATATCGATGTATTTAACATCTCCACCATTTAAAGCCTTTCTCATATCTTTATTGGTTTGATATGGAAAACGGCGATTAATACCATTAGCACGAGTTAACGCACCATCAGCTTCATCACCTACAGAAGCACCTGTCCACAAATCGATTTTGAATGGTTCTTTTTCCATTCTTTCTGCCAATGCCAATGGCACAACTTTTGCATAACCCGATGGTGTAAAGCCGGAAATACCAACTTTATCATTAGGGTTAATCAACTGAGCTGCATCATAAGCAGTGACAATTTTACCTTGCAGGTCCACATTTTTTACGCGGTCTTTGATGTCTATCACCATAACCATCTCCTTTAAGAGTAACATTGTTAAACGACAATTGAATCTCTTTGGTCTAATACGTTCCTTAAACCGACTTCATCGTAGTCCACATCCAATGTATTGTCAACTTATATGACTAAAATGTATTTTTTATCACACTTCGACTGTGCATTATGACTAAAACGCATAGGTTTTTACATTTTCACATAAGTTTTATTCACACCGATATAACTCACAGGAATTATCATTTTAATAGTATATATTGTTGTTTTTTATGCATATCGAACTATCTCAATACAACATATAGAGCCTTATCAATATAAAAAAAATAATATATACAAAACTGACTGCTACACCTCCTATAAAAATATAGATATACAAAAAACCGGTTTTCAAATGCAAGCAATAATGTTCAATTATCCTAACATTAGAAAACCGGTTAAATATACTTAAGCTTACCCTGCTAAGGTATATATAAATTATACCATACTATGAAATTATATCTCTACCATAAAACTTACTGATTATACAAAATGTACCTTTTACATATGTTTCTTTGTGGAAAGTTGTACTTTCACAAAGGCCCCAACCCAACCAAGGAGTTGCCAAAAAACAATAGTAACTTGATGGCTATAGAGCTCAAAATCAGACAATCCACTAAAAAGGACTCCGATAGCTAAAGCACCTATACCTATCTGTGCAGCTTGTCGGAACATATCCCCTTTCAAACGAACAGATGTAATAACATGACCGACGATAACTGCTAGGAATGATAGCAAGCCAGGAATACCTGTTTCAGCCAATATATTTAAATATAAATTATGGGCATGATACATCAACACATTAGGACCTTGAATGTAATAGTTATACTCTGGATAAACTAAGTAGAATGTATTCCACCCTATACCAAAGATTGGATTTTCTCGTACGATATACATTGTGCTGTCCCATAGAGCCCAGCGAAGATCTGATGACGTATCATGACCTTGGAATATAGACCAAAGTCGCGAAGCAACTTCCCCTTCATAGAAGTATAGAATTAGCGGTACCACTAACAAAGATAAGAATAGTCTTCGTTCTACGAAAATAGCCCAATACAGAATCATGGCCGCAAAACTAATCCAAATACCACGCGAATAGGTTAATAACATCGTTAAAAATAATACAATACCAATAATCAGCATTGTAACAACTTCACGAGTACGATTCTCTTTCATATAAACAAGAATATAGCTAATACATACACTTAATACCATCAATAGATAAGCCCCTAACAAGTTAGGATTTTGCAATGTAGACGCCATTCGACGCATCAATTTAGGAAATTGTGCTGCATCAACCCATTCTTTTATATGTATATTAGGAACAAATATATACTGATAGGCCCCGATTATGCATACAAGAAGGGCTGTACCTAAAAAGGCACGAAGAAAATAGTTCCACTGTTTAGGTGTTCGAATATAGGTACGAACTAAATAGTACATGCCCCCACCCGCCACAATTTGGTAGAACCAACTCTGAATAGACCAATCCCAGTTTGGTGACATTAACGACGATATACCTGTCCAGATAACAAAGATCATAACAGTCCAAGATAGATAACCGGTCGGCAGACTCAATGATTTACTAGAAATTAAATCATATAATGCTAGACCTATGGCCAACCAGAGAAGTACATCTCCCACCATTGGCTGAAGTGGCATCGCAATGACAACACCATAGATTAATCGTTCAATATAAAAAGTAATTCGTTTCTGATTAGGAATGAGTGAGAGCTCCATAATCTCACCTCAATGACTCATCTCATGGAAAAACCACTGACGAGCATCCCCTAGAATATATAAAGAACCACATACAGCAATGATATCACCATTCTTTGTATGTTTGTATGCTAAGGCTAACGCAGCCTCAACAGATTCTGCAGTTTGAGCCGTCACCTTAGGCACAGTACGGCGAATCACTTCAACCAAGCTCTCAGGTACCTCTGTTCTATCTGTTGGTGCAGGTACAACGAGGACTGTGTCGCCAGATTTAACCACTTCACGAATAATAGCCTCTTGGTCTTTATCTTTAAGGATAGCCATTACCACCGTTTTCGGTGTGTCCTTAAATAGTTCATTGTACGTCATGGCAAAAGACTCAGCCCCTGCCGCATTGTGAGCACCGTCAAATATAAAGGTACGATCTAAGCCTCGTTTAACTTCAAAGCGCCCCGCCCACGTAGTGCGGGCAAATCCTTCACGCATTGTTTCTTCACTGATGTTCGTATCCTCTTTCATCAACAGGCGTACGGCCATCAATGCACAAGCGAGGTTTACAGATTGATGAATGCCAGCCATCGTCGTAAACAACATAGCAGGTGCAGCATTGTTAGAACTAACCGTAATCATTTGACCACCCATTACAGCGCTGCGGCTATCAATACTAAAATCTTTATTAAAAACATAAAGCTTGGCATGTCGTTTTTTAGCTACGTCCTCAATGATATTAAGAGGTGTATCTTGTGCAGCTGTCACTACAGGCACCTTAGGTTTAATAATCCCCGCTTTATGGCGTGCAATTTCCTCGACAGTATCACCACAATATGCTTGATGATCTATTGTTACATTAGTAATAACAGATACTTTTGGAGTCACGATATTAGTAGAATCTAGTAAGCCCCCTAAACCAACTTCTACTACGGCATAGTCTACACCTTGCTCCTTAAAGAATAAAAATGCGGCAGCTGTTAATATTTCAAATTGTGTTGGCGCTTCTATTCCATTGTTAATAATAGTATCTACGGCAACCTTTACGCGACTAATTAATGTCCCAAAGGCTTCCTCTGTTATATTTCCATCATTAATTTGAATACGCTCCGTATAGGATTGAAGGTGAGGCGATGTAAATCGCCCCACCCGTAATCCACTTGTAAACAGTGCGTAGGAAATATATGAGGTAACCGAGCCCTTACCATTTGTACCTGTAACATGAACAATTTTATAATCTTCTTGTGGATTCCCTAACACATCCATAAGAGCCGTAATTCGTTCAAGGCCAGGTTTAATACCAAATGAAGATGCCTGCTCCAAATAGGCTAAGGCCTCCTGATATGTCATATAAACCTCCTATTATAAGGTTTCAAGGAACGCTTCACGTTCCAATAACGCTTGTTGTTTTTGTTTATATTCTTCTAACTTTTCTTTTTCTTTTGCTACTACAGCTTCAGGAGCTTTTGCTAAGAAGCCTTGGTTAGACAATTTACCTTCCAAACGAGAAATTTCTTTTTCCATTTGGATTTTTTCCTTTGCAATACGCTCTCTTTCTTTTTCACCGTCAATCAAGTCTTTAAGTAAGAGATATACTTCCATACCATTGACAACGGTTACAGTCGCATTTTCTGGTTTTGGATCATCGGTACCAAGAATTGTTACTTTCTCAGCCCAAGCCAATGTTACGAAGTAGTCACTATGTTCTGCTACAGTTTTAGCTAATGCTTCATCTGTTGGCGCTACGATAACCTCAGCTTTTTTACCTAAAGGCACATTCATTTCAGCACGCATGTTACGAATACCTTTGATAGCATCCATCATAACTTCCATTTGACGTGCTGCCCCTTCAAGATTATCGAATTTCAATGCTTCAGGCCATTTAGTAACAACGATGCTGTCCCCTTCGTGTGGCAAATGTTGCCAAATATGTTCAGTTACGAACGGCATGAATGGATGTAATAATTCGAGCATATGACGTAAGATTGTTACAAGTAAATATTGAACTGTACGACGATCACGTTCGTCGCGTTCACTATACAAACGAGGTTTCGCTAATTCAATGTACCAATCGCAGTACGTATTCCAAATGAAATCATATACGGAACTTGCCGCTTCACCAAGTTCGAATTTATCGAGATTAGATGTTACGCTTTGTACTGTTTCATTGTATTTTTGAACAATCCATTGGTCTGCTAATGTCAAATCATCTGCTGTTGGAACGAAACTTTCATCATAATTAGTAAGGTTCATCAATACAAATTTTGATGCATTCCAAATCTTATTGGCAAAGTTACGGTTAGCCTCAACACGTTCCATATAGAAACGCATATCGTTACCAGGTGTGTTGCCAGTTACAAGAGTAAAGCGCAATGCATCAGCACCATATTGGTCGATAACTTCAAGCGGATTAATACCATTGCCCAAAGATTTACTCATTTTACGGCCCTGGCTATCGCGAACAAGACCATGAATAAATACATGTTTAAATGGAATTTCATGTTCAAACTCAAGAGCCATAAAGATCATACGAGCAACCCAGAAGAAGATAATATCGTAACCAGTTACAAGCACACTTGTTGGATACCATTGTTTAAGTTCTGGAGTTTGCTTAGGCCAACCCATTGTGGCAAACGGCCATAAACCAGAGCTAAACCATGTATCAAGAACATCTGGATCTTGTGTAACATGACCGTGGCAATGAGGACATTCTGTAATATCTTCACGGCTAACGATAGTTTCACCACAGTCATCACAATACCATGCAGGAATGCGATGGCCCCACCACAATTGACGAGAAATCGTCCAATCGCGGATATTTTCAAGCCAGTTCACATATGTTTTTGTAAAACGTTCAGGAACGAACTCTACTTCGTGGTCTTTAACAACCTTAAGAGCGGGCTCTGCCAATGGTTTCATATCTACGAACCATTGTTTAGATACCATTGGTTCGATGATTGTATTACAACGGGAGCAATGACCTACTGCATGGTCATGATCATCAATTTTTTCAAGTAGGCCTAATTCTTTAAGTTCTGCTACTACTTGTTTACGCGCTTCTTCACGAGGTAAGCCATTAAATTTGCCAGCACCTTCATTCATTGTTGCATCATTGTTCATAACAACGATGGATTCCAAATTATGACGTTGGCCCATTTCAAAGTCATTAGGGTCATGAGCAGGTGTAATTTTTACACAGCCTGTACCGAAGCTAGCATCTACATAGTCATCGGCAATTACAGGAATTTCTCGATTAACAAATGGCAAGATCAATGTTTTACCAATGAGATCTTTATAACGATCATCATCAGGATTTACTGCTACTGCTACGTCACCAAACATTGTTTCTGGACGAGTTGTAGCAACAACAACAAAACGATTATCTTCACCTTTTACAGGATATTTAATATGCCATAAATGGCCATGTTCATCTTCATGCTCAACTTCAACATCAGATAACGCAGTGGCACAACGAGGACACCAGTTGATGATGCGTTCACCGCGATAGATCAAACCTTTTTCATAAAGACTTACAAATACTTCGCGCACTGCATGGTAATACCCTTCATCCAAAGTAAATCGCTCACGGTTCCAATCACAGGATGCGCCAAGGCTACGGATTTGTTTTACAATAGTATCACCATATTCTTTTTTCCATTCCCACACGCGCTCTACGAATTTTTCACGGCCCAAATCATAGCGAGATTTTCCTTCTTCTTTAGCAAGCATCTCTTCTACTTTGATTTGTGTAGCAATACCAGCGTGGTCTGTACCTGGCATCCACAATACATTGTAGCCTTGCATGCGTTTGAAACGGATGAGGATGTCTTGTAATGTGTTATCAAGGGCATGCCCCATATGCAACATACCAGTTACATTAGGAGGTGGTAATACGATACTAAATGGCTCTTTATTCGTGTCTACTTCTTCGTGAAAGTATCCTTGATTTTCCCAATAAGAATACCATTTGCCTTCTATTTCACCAGGATTATATGTGGTTAAATTTTCGTAGGTTTTCATCGTTCCTCCTAAAAGACTCCTTAGCGCTTCATAATTTTAGCCAATACAAATAGGCTTGTTTCATATAGCAATATCATAGGTAATGCAATCATCGTTTGCGAGAACATATCCGGTGTAGGTGAAATGACAGCACCTATGATAAAGGATATAAGAATAAATATCTTTCGCTTCGTTTTTAAAAAGCGTGATGTAATTAAGTTGAAATATCCCAAAATAATTAAGATCAACGGCAACTCAAAGATAAATCCAAAGGGCAGTACAAAGGATAATACAAAGTCCATATACTGACCAATAGAAAACATCGGCTGTAATTCATCTGTAGCAAAGCCCATAAAGAACCTCACTGCTGCAGGCAATACGAGAAAATAAGAAAATACAATACCTATCCCGAATAGACCAATTGCTACTGGTAAGATCCAGTTAGATAGCTGCTTTTCTCGCACAGTTAGTGCAGGCTTAACAAATAGCCAAATCTGATGCAATATAATGGGAGCGGCTATGACTAAGCCACCTACAACAGACACCTTCATATATGTAAAAAATGCTTCAGTAGGTCTCATATAATAGAGCTTGCCAGCCGGTTTTAGGAGTATTTCCAATAATAAGTCTACATAATAATAAGAAATACAAGTTCCCACAATAACTGCTACAGCTATTATAATCAATCGTTTTCGCAGCTCTGAAAGATGTCCTACAAGAGACAATTCCCTTGCTTCATCCATCATCTTCTGCTCTATAGCCGTATAAACTGGTTCATCTTCCACATCCTCAGGAATGTGTTGAGTTGCCACCTTATATCGTTCTTGCTCAGACTTTTGTTCTGCTTCACGCCGTTTTTGACGAACTACACTATCAAAAGAAGGTTTTTGCATGGGATATTCGAAATCCGATTTTGGTTCGAATGGTTCCATATTATACCTTTCTATCAGCCAGATTTTCTACAGCCATCACAAGAAATTCCTTCCCTGGGAAATCACGCACTGCAGCGAGTGCCGCTAGAGCATCTTTACAATATTTATCAGCTACAGCTAATGTATTATCAATTCCACCTTGAGCAATAACATAATCAATAATGTCTTGCTCATTACCACCATTATTTAAGCCTTTAATATCTTCAAGCAATTTATCTTTATTACCATCGTTAACGATGCTTAATAACGGATACGTCAATAGTCCCTCTCGAAGATCATTCCCTACAGGCTTTCCCGTTGTTTCCGCTGTTTCACGATAATCCATAATATCGTCTGTAATTTGGAATGCCATGCCTAATGCATGACCATATTTTTTCAACTCTATAATTTCATCCTCTTGCCAATCTCCTAAGAGACCACCAAGCTCCATACAGCCTTCCATGAAGTCTGCTGTTTTCTTTTGCGTCTTTGTCATATAACGCTCTATGCCTTGATCGATGCGATATACATCTTCCATTTGCATGAACTCACCTTCTACGAGGCATGTAATAATATGAGAGAATATTTGAAGATACTTCATATTCGTCATTTCAGATACGATTTTAAATGCTTTAGCAAATAAATAATCACCACTAAGGATAGCTACCTTATTACCTTTATGCATGTGAATTGTATCCTCCCCACGGCGAATTTCAGCTTGATCTAAAACATCGTCATGGATAAGTGTTGCTAAATGAAGCATTTCAACAGCCTCAGCAATTTTAATGCGTTGACGCTCTATAGATGTACCTGCATTAGCAATCAATAGACACAATTGAGCGCGCAAACGCTTACCACCTGCTGCTGATAACGGTCGAATCAGTGCATTGAAGTCCTCTGCACCGGTATTAAAAGATGATGCAAGAGACTCTTCGACATGCTCTAAATCTAGAGCAATGCGTTCCATAATCTCTAATTCGTTCGTTTGACTCATGCTTCATCTCCTACCAAAATTTTATTGATTCGTTGTTGTAAAAGCTCACGCCCAGTATGCTTTAAAGAGCTGTACAAAATCGGCGGGGTAGCCGTTGGATATAGCTCTTTAATAATAGACAAGTTTGCAGACTTTTCTTTAGCCGTCAATTTATCGGCCTTGGTCACTACAATTTGTAACGGAACACCAGCTTCGACGAGCCAATCAAAGGCCACCTTATCAATGGCCATTTCAGGATGGCGACCATCGATAAGTAAACACAACAACATCAATCGTTCAGAATGTAAAATATAATCGGCAATAAAGGAAGACCACAGATTGCGGTTTCCTTTATTTGTCTTTGCAAAACCATAACCAGGAAGGTCAACGAGAAACCAGTTATATCTGCGTTCCTCGGTTTCAGAAATATCCTCTTTTGATTCAATATCAAAGTAGTTTATCGTCTTAGTCTTACCTGGCTGACCACTAACGAGGGCTAACCCACGATAGTTACATAAAGAATTAATCAACGAAGACTTGCCCACATTAGAGCGTCCAAGGAAGGCGATTTCTACAGTATCCCCTTCAGGATATTGATCCGCCTTCACACAGGAAGTATTATATTTTGCAGCTATAATACGAGGCCCCTTTGGTTCTTTTCGTGTATATTGTGGTTTTGGGCCCATTGGTTTAGTGGATTTTTTCTTCTTTTGCATTACACAAGTGCCTTTGCTAATACTTCATCCATTGTCTTAACTGGCGTAATGATGAGGCCTTCTTTCACAATGTCAGGTAATTCTGCAATATCCTTTTCATTGCCTTTTGGAATCAACACCTCTTTTATACCATGAGACAAGGCTGCTAATAATTTTTCTTTTAAGCCGCCTATTGGTAATACACGGCCACGCAATGTGATTTCACCAGTCATGGCAATATCAGAACGAACCTTGCGGTTAGTCAAAATAGATACCATAGCTAATGTCATTGTAATACCTGCAGAAGGACCATCTTTAGGGGTTGCCCCTTCTGGCAAGTGAACGTGAATATCAAGCTTTTTATAAAAATCTTCTTCAATCTTTAAAGCTTTTGCATTATGGCGAATATAACTCATAGCCGCTTGACCAGACTCTTGCATAACCTTGCCGAGACTACCAGTTAAAGCCAATTTACCGGTACCATTCATAGTTGTAGCTTCACATGGTAATACTACACCACCAACAGATGTCCAAGCTAATCCATTTACATAGCCAACTTGTGCTTTCTTTTCTCGCTCTTGGTCAACAAAGATTGGTGCGCCTAAGAATTCGTGAAGATTCTTAGTAGTGACTTTTGGTGCGTCTCCGCCTTCTTCAACTACTTTGAAAGCAATCTTACGGCAAATCTTAGCAATTGTTTTCTCTAAAGTACGAACACCTGCTTCGCGAGTATATTCGGAAATTACCTTTCTTAACACAGCATCAGATAATTTAACCTTGTAATCTTCAAGGCCATTTTTCTTAATTTGCTTAGGTGTTAAGTAACGCTTAGCAATTTCTAGTTTTTCTTCTTCCATATAGCTGGACAACTCAATAATTTCCATACGATCTAACAATGGACCAGGAATATTAGATGCTACATTAGCCGTAGTAATCCAGAAAACTTCAGAGAAGTCGAACGGTACTTCGATAAAGTGATCACTAAATGTGCTATTTTGTTCTGGATCCAATACTTCTAATAACGCTGAAGATGGATCGCCTTTATAATCAGATGCTAATTTATCAATTTCATCCAATAAAAATACAGGATTCTTAGTACCTACATTTTTTAACCCCTGAATCATACGACCAGGTAAAGCACCAATATAAGTACGTCGATGTCCACGAATTTCAGCTTCATCACGAACACCACCTAAGGATGCACGGATAAACTTACGATTCATTGCTTTAGCAATAGAGGTAGCCAAAGAGGTTTTACCAACGCCTGGTGGGCCTACTAAACAAAGAATAGAGCCACTATTTTTACCGGTTAATTTACGAACCGCTAAAAATTCTAAAATGCGTTTCTTAACCTTTTCAAGGCCATAATGATCGGCCTCGAGCATAGCATAAGCGCCCTTGATATCTAAACGGTCTTCCGTTAATTCGTTCCACGGTAATGCCAATACCCAATCTAAGTAGTTGCGCAAAATTGTTGCTTCCGGCATCAATTGAGGCATGCGGCTGTAACGAGAAATTTCTTTATCAATACGCGTATGTACGTCTTCACTTAGGTTAAGTGCTTTTAACTTAACTCGTAGTTCTTCTGCCTCCTCCTCGGGATCTCCTTTATCACCCAACTCATCGTGGATAACGCGGATTTTTTCGCGCAAGAAATATTCCTTCTGCGCTTTTTCCATAGATTGACGCACTTGATTATTGATGGAATTTTCCAAATCAGAGATTTGTAATTCCATATTTAAAATGCCTACAATCATGTTAAGACGACGAGCCACAGATAATTCTTCAAGTAACTCTTGACGTTTCAAATTATTAATAGGCAATAGAAATGCAACTTGGTCAGCTAATTCACAAGGATTGCGTAATTCCATAACGCGCGTTACACCTTCATCAGTAACTGATTTAGCTTCTTCTGCCCATTCGCCAAATTTAGCTTGAACCAAACGACGATAAGCTTCAAGCTCTACATCGTCTTCAAATTCAGACGCCACTCGTTCATAGTCTCCTATATAATAAGGGTCCATGCTAGTAATATTCATAAGACGAATACGAGTGATGCCCTCTACAAGAACACGTACTATACCACCTGGTAAGCGCAACATTTGTTTAATTTTTACTAATGTACCCATTTGGGCTAAATCATGAACTGTTGGCGCATCTACAGCATCATCTTTTTGAGTTACGACGGCTAAAATGCGGTCCTCATTCATTGCGGCTTCCACCGCCTTAATGGATTTGTCTCGACCGATATCGAGGTGAATCACGATATTCGGGTATACTACCATGCCTCTGAGAGGTACGGTAGGGATCCCAACTTCGAGTAAATTCATACTTCCTCCAGGTATATATATTATGAAAAGAAACTCATTCCTACACAGAAATGAGTTTCTTCGAATTACGATTTCAACTGGATGTCTTGGTCTGCCTCATTTTTGAGTATAGGTTCACCTGTGCTTAATACGGATTCACGATTCACAATGCACTTAGTTACTTCCGGCATGGAAGGAACCTCAAACATTACGCGTTTCATCACCTTTTCAATGATAGCACGCAAACCACGAGCACCTGTTTTTCGCTGTAAAGCTTCATCAGCGATTTCTTCTAATGCATCTTCAGTGAAAGTTAATTCTACACCATCAAGGGATAGAATTTTTTCATATTGTTTTGTTAATGCATTTTTAGGCTTTGTCAAAATTTGAATTAACGCATCTCTGTCTAATTGATCTAATGTCACCATTACTGGCAAACGTCCAATAAACTCAGGAATCAAGCCAAATTTTAATAAATCTTCAGGTACAACATCTTTTAAGATAGCCGATACATTGCGTTCTTCTTTACGCTGTACATCTGCACCAAAGCCAAGTGTTTTCTTAGCGGTACGCTTAGTAATAACCTTATCCATACCATCAAATGCACCACCACAAATAAAGAGAATATTCGTAGTGTCAATTTGAAGCATTTCTTGATTAGGATGCTTCCTACCACCTTGTGGGGGAACAGAAGCGACAGTACCTTCTAAGATTTTGAGTAATGCTTGTTGTACGCCTTCACCAGACACATCACGTGTAATGGAAGGGTTCTCAGACTTACGAGCAATCTTATCAATTTCATCGATATAGATAATGCCACGTTCAGCCCGAGCTATATCATAATCTGCAGCTTGGATAATTTTGAGTAAGATGTTTTCTACATCTTCCCCTACATACCCAGCCTCAGTTAAGCTTGTAGCATCTGCAATAGCAAATGGTACTTCTAGCATTTTCGCTAAGGTTTGAGCCAATAGTGTTTTACCACTACCAGTAGGACCAATGAATAAAACATTAGCCTTTTGTAATTCTACGTCATCAACTACATTATCTGTTTGTAAACGTTTGTAGTGATTATATACAGCCACGGCTAAGGAGATTTTAGCATCATCTTGACCAATGACATATTCGTCAAGATGAGCTTTAATTTCTCTAGGCGTTGGCAATTCTTTTAAATTAAAGTCGTCCGTCTCAACCGCACCCAACTCATCTGCAATGATGCGTTCACAAACTTCAACGCATTCATCACAAATATACACGTTAGGCCCCGCCACTAATTTGCGGACTTCCTCGCTTGTGCGTCCACAAAAACTGCAGCGCATAGTGTCTTTATCTTTTGCCAAGGGGCGCCTCCATTACTTGCTTTCTACAGGTTCTCTTGTGAGCACCTCATCAATTAAGCCGTATTCAACGGCATCCTGAGCACTCATGAAGTTATCGCGGTCTGTATCGCGAGCTACTACTTCAATATCTTGTCCACTGCGAGAAGCTAAGATACCATTTAACTCTTCACGCATGCGAAGAATCTCACGGGCATGGATTTCAATTTCAGATGCTTGTCCTTGTACACCACCTAATGGTTGGTGAATCATGATGCGCGCATGAGGCAATGCATATCGTTTACCTTTAGTGCCAGCTGTTAAAAGCACAGCGCCCATGCTCGCTGCAGAGCCTACACAAATAGTAGACACATCTGGTTTAATATATTGCATCGTATCATAAATAGCCATACCTGCGGTTACAACACCGCCAGGGCTATTGATGTACAAATGGATATCCTTATCAGGATCCTCTGCTTCTAGGAATAACATTTGCGCAATAACCGCATTTGCCACATTATCATCGATGGGGCCACCAAGGAAAATAATGCGATCCTTTAACAAGCGAGAGTAAATATCATAGGAACGCTCTCCGCGTTCACCTTGTTCAACTACGATTGGTACATACATGTAATCACCTTTTCATGTACCCAGTTGAGCAAACTATTATTCAGCCGCTTCAGCGCCTTTTGCATTATCAATAATGAATCGAGCTGCTTTTTTGCGAGCTACAGAGCCTGCCAACATAGCTACACGACCTTCTTTTGCAATAATATCCCAAACTTCTTTAGGATCTGCCCCAAAGTTTTGAGCCATAATGAAGATTTCACGGTTCATATCATCTGGAGTTACTTCGATACCTTCAGCAGTTGCAATAGCATCCAATACTAAATCAGCGCGTACGTTTTCAGCTGCGGAATCTTTGTATTCAGAGCGTAAATCTTCGATAGTTTTATTGGAGAATTTCAAGTAGTCATCAAGTTTCAAGCCACGGCCTTCCATATTCATAGCCAATTCTTGAATCATTTGTTCTACGCGATCTTTAATCATTACTTCTGGGATTTCTACAGTTGCATTTTTAACAGCTGTTTGAATCAAGTCAGCATTGTAAGTATCGATTGCACGACGGGAAGCTTCTTCCTCCATTTTAGTGCGAAGATCTTTTTTCAATTCTTCAATAGTTTCGTAAGAGCTTGCTTCTTTTGCGAATTCATCATTCAATTCAGGCAATTCTTTACGTTTAATATCATGGATATGAGTTTTGAATTCTGCTTCTTTACCAGCAAGTTCTGCTACGAAGTAGTCTTCAGGGAATGTTACTTTTACAGTTACATCATCACCAGCTTTAGCGCCGATCAATTGATCTTCGAAGCCAGGAATGAAGCTACCAGAACCGATTTGTAATGGATAGGATTTACCTTCACCACCATCAAAAGGTTTACCATCAACGGAACCAGCAAAGTCGATTACTGCGAAGTCATCTTTTTGAATTGTAGCGCCTTCTTCAGCAACAACCATTTTTGCTTGTTGTTCACGAATATTGTTCAACTGTTCTTCGATTTGTTCATCAGATACTGTAGCATCTTGTTTATCTGCTTCTAAGCCTTTGTAATCGCCAAGTTTAACTTCAGGGCGTTTAGTTACAGTAGCTTTGAAAATCAAATCTTTGCCTTCTTCGAATTGTTCGCGTTCGATTTCAGGTTCAGATACAGGCACGATATCATTTTCACGAAGTGCAGCACTATAGTTTTGGCTAGCCAATACTTCAAACGCTTCTTCCAAGATAGCTTCTTTACCGAAGTTCATTTCCAAAATACGGCGAGGCGCATGTCCTTTGCGGAAGCCAGGGATGTTCACTTGACCTGCAATGCGTTTTACAGCTTGTTTAATGCCCTTATCTACTTCTGCTGCAGGTACTTCAATAGTTAACGTTACTACGTGTTGATCAACAGGATTTACAGTTGCTTTCATTTAAAATATGTCCTCCTCGAAGGGCAATATGCCCAAATTTCTGTAGTATATTATGCACTCCTAATAATAACATAAATGCAAGGTCAATGCAATTCTTCTCAATATACACTAAAAGACCACCCCAAAACGGGTGGTCTTTACATATTTAACATAATTATGCCAATTAGTTATCTTTAGCAATCAATTTGATAATGTCCCGACGAGACAAAATTCCAATCAAACGGTACTCTTTATCTACAACTGGCACATTTTTCAAATGTTGGTCAAGCATAACAGATACAATTTCTTCTACATCTTTATCCGGTGTGGTTGTAATTACTTCATCAGTCATCAACTCATGAACGTGAGATGCCAATAATTTTTTAAATTGAGCATTGTATTCACCGATGCCATTGTAATAGATGCTAGCGCCTAATACATTAACATAATGAGGCACATGAGGACGTACTTTTTTATAAAGTAAATCACCTTCAGAGATAATACCTAACAACTTATTATCATCATCCACTACGGACACAGCTGTTAAATTATATTTAACCAATAAATCAGCTACATCAGAAATCGGCGCATCTTTGCCAACAGTAACAGGGTATTTATTCATTACTTCTTGGATTTTCATAGTGAATTCCTCCTTACAAATACATCTTGCTTTATTATACTATTCGCCACAATATAATAAAACTCCTTTTTTCTGAAAGTATTATACAAATAATTTTTAAGTCTACGTCTTTTACCAATGATAAGGTTCATTACGATTGATTTTTGATGCTCGATAAATTTGTTCTACAAGTAGCAATCGAACCATTTGATGAGTAAAAGTCATAGGGCTAAAAGATAATTTATAATTTACAGCCTGACGTAATATATCACTCACCCCAAAGGCACCACCAATAATGAAAGCCATATCGCTAACACCATCCACCTCAAGCTTAGATACCGTCTTAGCGAGTTCTTCAGAGGACATTGGTTTGCCATACACGTCAAGTAATACGGTATACGCATTTTTAGGGACCGCTTTTAATAAACGGTCTCCTTCTTCTGCAACGACTTGTTTGCGATCCGCATTACTCGGCTTATCTCCAATTTTACTTTCATTCAGCTCTGTAATTGTAATGCCACCATAGGGGCGCATGCGTTTCACAAACTCTGCTACGCCCTCACGTAAATAAACATCCTTCAATTTGCCGATACAGACTACATAAAATCTCATTTTTACCTCTTCACAGATTGGATGGACACAATTTCATTAGGCTGACCATGTTGTAACTTCATTTCAGGTCCAATACGAACACCACCATCAACAAGCATTTTGCCAATAGTTTGGGTAACAAGGACAGAGTTATTATTATTTTCAGAACGATGGGCCAATATAACTTGCATAAAATCAGGACGTTTCATCATGAGTAGTGCTTGCGCAGCCATTTCATTACTCAAATGACCTTCATCACTAGCCACCCTTTGTTTCAAAAACGGCTGATATGGTCCGAATCGCAACATATGAGGATCATAATTCGCCTCTAGCACTAACAGAGTCGTATCATCAATTCTACGTAAAATATCATCTGAAATCACGCCTGTATCAGTGACAATAGTTGCCTTATCGTTCCCAGCAAACACATTTATACCAATTGGATCAGCCGCATCATGACTTACCGAAAAAGGTTCCACAATTAGACTCCCCAACGTCAAACTGCCCTTTGTAAGCTCGATTAATCGATTCTTTGGCACGATTAACTTATCTTGGATTTCACGCCAGGTGCCTTGCTTCGTATACACAGGAATATCAAATCGTTTTAGTAATTGTTGTAGTCCCGCAATGTGATCACTATGTTCATGACTGACAAATATACCCTCTACCTGTGCCATATCAATTTGTAATTCTTTTAACCCATTGACAATGCGTCGACAACTGATGCCTACATCATGTAATATGACGGAGTTCCCTTTTTTTATCACTGTACAATTGCCCTTACTACCACTGGCAAGGACATGGACCTCCAACGATGAGGATTCACTCATCAAAACACTCCATATACTTAATCATAAATCTATTATTTCTGTAAAAGTCAATAGCTTAGTTATTTAGTTAAATATTGTATTAACTCATTTAAATTCAAGCTATTATTACGTTCTTTCAGATAATTTAGTCAAACGCTCTACAAAGTACGACATATTAGCCTCAATATCTGATCCTCGACGGAACATGTCACCGCCAACGAGGAACATAGTATCATTTCCGTACAGCTCAACGAGTTCATTAAGACGAGCATCTGTAACACCACCACCCGGTGCCGGGCAAGCTGCTTTCATCAAACCTAATGGCTGTTTAATGTAAGAGGAAATCCTCTTGCATTGTTCCTCTGTAAAAGTAAAGCGTCCACCATAAGATACGAAAATTGGCATATCAGCCCCAAAGATACGAGGTAATAAACCTAGTTGTAAATAGTCAGCTACTCCAGATACACCAGGGCTTACAAATCCACCAGAATAAGCTGGATGATGAATAATGGGCAATCGTAAGTTTTCATCAGTAGCTAATTTGTGTAACCAACCGAAACCAACGAGACCTGCAGCCACCATGAGAGCTGTAGCACCAGCCTCTTTGGCAAAATAAGCGCGTTCTAACACATCTGTACCATCACCTGATACGTTTGCAGCATATAAAGTATGTGTACCATGTACAGCATTCATTTCCTGTACCATAGCAGCACATCGTTTTACACGATCTTTATATTGAGAGAAGGACTGATTAGAAATACCATGATCATCCTTTATGACATCTGCACCACCACGTGTGTAAGCGCCACACATACGAGCCAATTCTACATTCGGTGTGCCCATCGGCTTTACAACGGCTTGAATCATTGGACGCGTCGGGGTTTCCACTAATCGACGAATTCCTTGTAAGCCAAATTGTGGTCCCTTAAACACATCGTAAAGTGTTGGACATAGTTCAATATCTACTACCCAAATATGTGGCTGTAACGAAGAATTACCAAAGACAACATTTAAAAATTGTGTAGCCTCTAAGGCCGTGGTATCTACGTGATATGAAATACGAGCCAAATAGTAACGAGAGGTGTCAATTACAGCATTTGGCATCACACCTACATTGATATAAGGAGAGTCTTCTACTATAGGTTCAAGAGATTCTAGTCGACCAGTAATAGTTTCTTTAATGTATGGATCCGTTACAAACTCATAAGGAAATTCTATAGTTTGCTCCACTTGAACAGCCCAAGCAATTGATTTTGCTTCTTCATATGTACTCGCTTCTATTCTATATGTAACTATAAATCGCTCGTCTTTCATAATGCGTCTCCTTTGCAATAATATTATTTAATTATATACCAAAGTAGTATACGATTCCATAAAAAAAGACCTCACTCCAAATCAGAGTGAGATCTTTTTAACAAACGAAACCATATATATTGATGTTTTACCTATACTAACAAGGTTTCTACTGTGAGAGACAATACATATAATCGCATGAGAGTAAACTCGTCTAACTATATCTTATTGGTAGAAATGTTTAGGATAACCTTTGAATCGTGTGAAGTGGCGATATTTACGAGTCGCACGATTAGGTTCGTTAACAGTTTTATAACCAAAACCATTAAACATTACATTTAAAATAACAGCTACTATACTACCAGCTGTGATACCAGATTTCAACAGAATTTGAGCCCATGCTGGAAAGTGTGTATAGAATTGAGGTGCTGCAAGAGGAATCATGGATACCCCAATACTAATGGCAACTAGCATCAGGTTATAGTTACCATCGAAACTAACTTTACCAAGAGAACGAATCCCACTGGCGATAATCATGCCGAACATAGCAATCCCTGCGCCCCCTAGTACAGCATTTGGAATACAAGCTACGATAGCGGCTAATTTAGGGAAAAGGCCTAATAAAATTAAAATTACACCAGATGCTGCTACAACGAAACGACTCTTAACACGTGTTACAGCAATAAGACCTACGTTTTGAGCAAATGCTGTATACGGAAAACTATTAAGGATACCACCAATAATAGTAGACAAGCCATCCGCGCGAAGTACCGCAGCCAATTCATTTTGACCAATAGGTTTATCTACAATTTCACCTACCGCAATACTATCACCAGTTGTTTCTACCATAACTACGAGCATTACAATAATCATAGATACAATAGAAGCAAAGTCAAAGGTTGGAAGACCAAAATAGAATGGTGTTACAACAGAAATCCATTGAGAACGTCCTACCTCTGAAAAATCTGTAATACCAACAATCATAGCTAAGGCTGTACCGAGAATAAGGCCAACTAAGATTGCCAAATTACCAAGGAAACCTTTACCAAATCGATAAGTTAATATAACGAGAACAAATGTAGCTACACCAAGAGCTATGTATAGTGGATCGCCAAAGTTTTTATTGCCTACGCCACCCCCCATCCAGTTAACAGCTACTGGCATCAAGTTGATACCAATAATAGTAATGATAGTACCTGTTACTACAGGTGGGAATAGCCGAATCAAACGACTGAAAAATGGTGCCACAAGGAATGTAAAGAGACCAGCTACGATAATCGCACCGTAAATCGTATTGATATCATGCTGTTGACCAATCATAATCATAGGGCCTACAGAAGCAAATGTAACACCTTGAATAAGAGGAATACGCCCGCCAACTGATCCGAATCCTAATGTTTGAATCAATGTAGCTACACCACATGTAAATAAGTCAGCTGTAATCAAACGAATTAAATCTTCAATTGGCAAATGCATAGCTTGTGCAATAATAATTGGTACAGCTACTGCCCCAGCATACATAGCCAGAACGTGCTGTAAACCATAAGCGAATAACTGCGGGATTGGCAGCATACCATCTACATGGTCGACACCAGATGCACCTTTACTCATAAGAATCACCTCATATCTTACGTTTTAGTTACTAGTTAAACAATATAGTCATACTATCGTACATGATAGAGTTTAGAAATCTCATCGACTTCACGTGGGAACCTTGATGGCTAGGGGCAAAAGCCCCTACCATTAAGCAAATATTCTATTTTTTATAACCTGTATGTTTAATCGGCAAGGACCTACGTGGTTCTCCGTCGATACGACGATACGCATTTGCAATAGCCGGTGCAATCGGAATGCTAGAGATTTCGCCAATACCTTTAGCACCGTATGCATATTGTTCTGGTGTCCCTTTTTCGATAAGACTTACATGAATTGGAGGACATTGGGTAGCTCTAAGAAGTCCTAGCGTACCGTATTTAGATGTTACATACCCTTCTTTATAAGGGAAGTCTTCTGTAACGGCATACCCCATTCCCATAATGGCACCACCTTCGGCCTGACCTGTACAGGATTGAGGGTTCACTACACGACCTACATCGTATGCTACATGTAAATTAGCAACCTTATTGTCTTCACCAATTGTTGCTACACATGCACCATAACCATAGGCAACGTGATTTTTTGGATGCGATTTATCAGAATTAAATGGATCTGTTTCACCGAGAAACTCTTCATAAATCTCTACGCCATTCAGTTCTTCTAATGTTTTAGTATCTAACATTTCTTTTAAGCGAAGACTTGCTTTACGCGTTGCTTCACCGGTAAAGAGCGTTTGGCGAGATGCAGTAGTTGTACCAGAATCTGGTGTACGTACTGTATCAGGTCGTTCTACAAATACTTTATCCGCCGTTAAGCCTGTCGTTTCACAAAGTACTTGTGTTGCCATAGTAGCCATGCCTTGACCAATACAAGCGGCACCCGTACGAATACGAACTTTACCATCACGTACTTCTAAAATAACGCGACCCGTATCAGGTAGTCCTACACCAATACCACTATTTTTCAAACATACCGCAAGGCCAGTACGATCAGAGGCATAATATGCATCTTTTACAGCTTCCAAACATTCTACTAAAGCGGTTTCTTTGGAACAAATTTGGCCGTTTGGTAATGAGTCACCAGGGCGTACAACATTTTTGTAGCGGAATTCCCAAGGATCCATGCCTACCAACGCAGCTAATTCATCAATATTTTGCTCTTGACCAAAGATAGTTTGTGTTACGCCAAACCCACGGAATGCACCACCAGGAACAGTATTTGTATAAACACATACACCATCAAAGGCAAAATTATCAAAGTGATAAGGGCCACAAGAATGAGTACCAGCACGTTGAAGTACAGGACCACCTAAAGATGCATACGCGCCACAATTAGAAACGATATTTACCTTACTTGCTACCAAATTACCTTCCGCATCACAAGCTGTTGTAATATCCATTTCCATCGCATGACGTTTAGTATGAATATTGAGACTTTCTTGACGGGAGAAAAGTACCTTAGTTGGTTTTCCTGTAAGCCAAGCTACGAGTGATGCATGATGTTGTACGGTCATATCTTCTTTACCACCAAAGCCACCACCTACGAGCATACTGTGAACCTTTACAGCCTCATTCGGAATACCAAGCATACGAGCAACTTCACGACGATCATCATAAACATTTTGGCTACCTGAATGCAGATGAATTTCATCACCCTCACGATATGCAACGGCACATTCTGGTTCCATAAATGCATGGTCGGTTTGAGGTGTGGAATAATGATTTGTTACTACAAAAGCAGCCTCTGCAATAGCCTTATCTACATCGCCACGAGATAATGTTTGACGAGATAATACATTTCCCTCTGGATGTAACTGAGGAGCATCTGGTTTTAGTGCTTCCAATGGATCTAGTACGGGTTCTAATTCAGTATAATCAACTTCAACTAGAGCCAATACTTCGTCTAAGTATTTCTTTTCTGTAGTTGCAACAAGTGCAATTGCATCGCCTACATAACGTGTAATATCACCTTCGGCGATAAGTACATCCCAATCCGGTACTAAATGACCAGTCTTATTGAATGGTACATCCTTAGCAGTCAATGCCGTTACACATGCTGGATGTTCAAGAGCTTTAGACACATCAACACGATCAACTCTAGCTCGTGGGTATTTAGAACGCAATGCTTTGGCATAAATCATGCCATCCATATAGATATCATCAGAGTATTGTCCAGTACCTAATGCTTTTTCCTCAGCATCTACACGGTGTAAACGAGCGCCTACATTACCATTTGTATCCTTTTCTGGAACTGGTAAGTTCTCACGGAACATTTTTGCAGCTAGCATAATGCCCTCTTCAATTTTTACATAGCCTGTACAACGGCAAATATTACCTAATATCGCCTTTTTAACATCGTCAGGTGTAGGGTCATTATTTTCGTCAATCAATACTTTTGCACTAATAATCATACCTGGTATACAGAAACCACACTGCACCGCTCCGCATTCACCAAAAGCATAGGTGTATACTGCTTTTTCTCGTTCAGATAAACCTTCAATCGTGACAATTGATTTACCGTCTAATTGAGATAGTTTGCTTACACAAGCCTTTGCTTTTTTTCCGTCTATAATTACTGTACACGTACCACATGCACCAGCACTACAACCTTCTTTAGTGCCCGTCAACTTTAAATCAGCTCGCAAGAAATCAATTAAACGTTGATCCTCTTGAACCTCATATTGGGTGCCATTCACTTGAAAGCGGTACATATATAGCCCTCCTCTCATTAAGGAATACATTCACCAAGATACGATTCTGTTAAGGATCCATCTTGTACCACATGGTGACCTCTAAGGATAACATCTCGAACCTTGCCAGTTACAGATATTCCTTCGTAAGGTATATAGTCAGCCTTTGTATGGGCGGACTCTTTTGAAAGCATATGTTCTATATGCTTATCTACAATTGTTATATCCCCATCACTACCTACAGCTAATGTACCCTTCTTGGGATACATGCCATATAGCTTTGCTGGGTTTTCACTAACTAATTTCATAAAATCTACAGCACTCATATTGCATTGGTTAACCAACACATCATAAGCAATGATGCCCCGTTCTTCGGCTCCAGGAATACCTCCAGGAATTCGGGTAAAGTCATACCGACTCTTTAATTTTTGATCATTAAAGGTAAAGCTACAATGGTCGGAACCAATGGTTTGGAATACACCATTTACTAGTGCATGCTTCAATGCCATTTGGTCTTGTATCGTTCTAAGTGGAGGACTCATCACAAATTTAACCCCTTCAAAATCAGGTAATTTATATCGTGATTCATCAAGCACCAAATACTGTGGACATGTTTCACAAGTCACTTGATGTCCTAATGCCCGCTCACGTAGAACTTCATCTACGCCTTCTTTAGAACTTACATGCACAATATGCACGGGATACTCTAATGCAGCACCAATTGTACTAAATCGCTTAATCGCTTCCGATTCAATCATGGCCGGTCTTGTGAGTGGATGATTGTCTACATCTAATTCACCACGTTTACGTTTATCTGCTACAAAGGCATCGATAAGATCACCGTTTTCACAGTGAGCCCCTACAAGCGCACCCGTTGGTTTTATAGCTTCAATAGCATCATAAATTTCTCGATCTGTTAAACGGAAGCCATACGCTAAGTACACTTTAAAGGACGATACACCAGCTTCTACAACCTTTGGTATTTCATGAGATACCTCTTCATTCATTTCTACAAGCTCCATATGGAATTTGTAGTCACAGGAGCAGCGCCCTGCGGCACGCTCCTTGTGAACTTCTAAACCTTTACAAAGGGAGCCATCCTCGGGAGAAGCAAAATTGATGATTGAAGTAGTCCCACCAAGTATAGCAGCCTTCGTACCACTATCAAAATCATCCGCAGTCGATGCTAAAGTATTGGTCATTTGAAAGTGCGTATGAGGATCTATAAATCCTGGGAATACGTAGCAACCTTTTGCATCAATTACTTTAGCCCCTTCTGGAACAGGAACGTGTTCATCGATGGCGACAATTTTGTCGCCATCAATTAATAAATCTCCGGTAAGGATTCGATCAGCTAAGACCAATTCCCCTTGTTGTATGATAATCATGATACATAGTACACATGCTCTTTACAGAAGGCATGTACAACTCCTTTCAATTCTTTAGGTAATGCATCAATGTCACATACGGCTTCTTCACCTTTGAAGCGATAACCACAGCTAGTGCCTTTGATGTAGAAACCATCATTTGTACTATCTGCTAAAGCTTCAGCATTGTGGAAGAATGTAATGCGATCCTTGTATGGTTGACAAGGTTCTACGCAATGACATGCACAGTTACCACACTCATTACAGCTTTGATCAACATGGACGATCAATTTAGCATCATTTACAGTAACGACTTCATTACATCTATTAGGACATACGCGAACACAAGCGCCACAAACTACGCGGCAGTGGTAGTCAGAGCTACGTGTACCTGGGAAAGATGGCATTGCTTCACGTTTTTTCTTCATAGCATCGCTCTTTTTGAAAATTTTGTTCTCAGCGATATCTTTAGCAAGTTCAGCGATAAGTTCTTTATGAACTTTTAAAGCAGCATTGTAATCAGTAGATTCTACTTCGTCTGCTAAGCCTTTGAAAGTATTGTAACCTTCACCTTGTAGAAGAATTGTACATACTGTTACAGGCCAAATACCACAATCAAAGATAGCTTTGATATTTTGTTTTACAGCACCACCGCTATAAGACATAGGTAAACGTTCGCCGAATTGAGCACTTAAGAGCTCAGCTACACCAATTGTTACAGGTAACAAGGATTTACCAGACATATACATTTGCTCGCCTGGCAATTCATTGTTGTGAATTTGTACAGGGAATGTATTTGTCAATTTAACACCGAAAATCTTATTGTGTTTTTCACCAAGAGCGATAAGACGCTCTAACATTGGAACAGCTTTATCGAATTGAAGGTCAACTTCAAATTGATGATCTTCAAAGTCAATGTACTCAAAACCAGCGTTATCCAATAATTCTCTAATGCGTTTTGGACCTAACAATGTAGGGTTGCATTTTAAGTATAGGTGAAGACCTTTTTCACTGATAAGGTACGAACAAATGGATTCGATTTCTTCTGCTGGGCAACCGTGCATTGTGGACAATGTAATTGCTTGGCAAAGTTCATCACTAATAGAGTTGATATAATCAGCATCAATATGCTCAAATTCATCTACATGGTCAAGACACCATTGTTTACAAGTATCCCACATTTGGGATTGAGATGCACTGCGCATTGTGTTAATGAATTTATCAACCATAGGGCTCTTGATACCAGCCAAGTTGTAGCCAACACTCATGATGAATAAGAAGCCATCTGGATCCCCTAAATCTAATTCTTTAGAGATTAATTTCAATGCGAACCAAGCTTTGATGTATTCATCAGCAGCTTCATCACAGCTATATTCAGAAGACCACTCTACGTTGTAGGCTTCGTCTACAGAGTAGATACAAGGTCTAGGAATACCTAGTTCTTCACCATACATAATTTGTACGGTTTTTAATTCGATGCAACGAGCACCAGCTACATAAGATGCCACAATGTTTTGTGCCAACTGTGTATTAGGGCCAGCTGCTGGACCTACAGGATTTTCAATAGATTTACCAAAGATAGATAAGCGTTGATCATGATTCGTACGATGAATTTTATTTACATTGTAAATACGATTGTACATCTTGTACTCAGTCATAATGTGGTTCATCAAATTTCCGAAACTTACCGGATACATAATGTCACTCATAATGTCACACTCCTTTAAAGCGTTTGCGTTATGGGTTTAGTCGTTTCCATAAACCTTTAGATGTTGCTAAAACTTCGTCCATTACTTCAGCTTTATCAATGCCTTGTAATTTACGATCAATCATGCGTGGTACACCATCACTAATAGTTGTTACCACATACATACCATTAGCACCGAATAGTAAGTGACCATTGATGTTGTTTTCATCAAGTGGTGTTGGTGCTGCGTAATCAAGAACAATTACGTCAGCTGCGGCACCTTTTTTAAGGATGCCTACCGTAGTATCGAAGAATTCATTAGCCATTTTGCGGTTGTTTTCAAATAGCATATGAGGTACTTCGCCCCAGCCTACATATGGTTTATGTTGCTCATGTTTCACGAGACAATTCGCTACTTTATAAGATTCGAGCATATCATTTGTATAACCATCTGTGCCAAGCCCAACAGTGATCCCTGCATCTAATAGTTTTAAGATATCTGTCGTGCCTACTGCATTACCCATGTTACTTTCTGGGTTATGTACGACCTTAGCTTGAGATTTTTTCAATAATGCCACATCTTCGTCAGTTACGTGTACACAGTGACCAGCGATGCTCTTAGGGCCTAAAATACCTGCCTCTACGAGGCGTCTAACAGGTGTCATGCCATACTTTTCTTTACTATCGGCCACATCTTCAGGCCCTTCTGCAACATGAACATGATAACCTAATTGATCTTCATTGTGAGCTTTCACATAGTCTAATGTATCAGAGCTTAGTGTGAAAGATGCATGCAAGCCCATCATAGCAGCAAGTCTAGATGAATCTTGCTTGGCTTCTTTACCAAAGCGTACGTTTTCTGCAACAGCGGCTTTCATCTGATCAACACCGTTACGGTCAGACACTTCGTAGCACAAGCAAGAGCGAACGCCAAATTGCTTAGCTACATCTGCAATGATGGATAAGCTGTTAGGAACTTCACCATAACTTGCGTGATGGTCAAAAATAGTAGTTACACCATTTTCGATACAGCCTAAATACGTAAGTAATGCACTTGCTTTTACATCAGGAGCGGTCAATTTATTATCTAAGTAGAACCAAAGTCCTTCCAAGATTTCACCGAAGTTAGTCGGTGCCGGACCTGGCAATGATAAACCTCGTGCAAGAGCGGAATAAATATGGTGATGTGCATTAATGAAACCTGGCATAATTAGGCCACCATGAGCATCAATGATTTCTGCATTTACATACGTTTTACATAATTCATCATATATACCAATATCAACAATTTGAGTCCCGTCGATAGCAACAGCACCATCATAAATGATAGGTCTATCAGCGTCGCGAGTAATAACAGTACCTTTTCCTAATATAATCATGTGGGCACCTCCTCAACGATTCGTTGAAATGCATACTTATAAACTTATATATTATTATAATACGATACGTGTTCCTGTTTTTCCTGCTATACCATCTTTAGATTTCTCTAATAATGTGATAATTGAAACACGGCCTTTTTTAGATTCTGCAAATGCTATAGCGGCTTCTACCTTTGGTTTCATCGAGCCTTCTGCAAACTCACCAGCTGATACATATTCTTTAGCTTGTGTAACGGTTATTTCATCAAGCCATTTTTCATTTTCTTTACCAAAGTTAATGGCAACCTTTTCAACAGCTGTTAAAATAACGAGAACATCAGCATCAATTTCTTGGGCCAATAAACTACTAGTCCAATCTTTATCAATAACAGCAGCTGCACCATGAAGTTCATTACCTTCTTTAGTTACTGGGATACCTCCCCCGCCACAAGCAACAATTAATTGTTTACCTACTAAACCTTTAATTGCTTCTAGTTCAATAATTTCTTTTGGTGCTGGAGATGCCACCACACGACGATAACCACGTCCCGCATCTTCTTTTACCACATAATCGTAATTCTTTTCTGCGTATTCAGCTTCTTCCTGAGTCATAAAGTGTCCAATTGGTTTTGTAGGATTTTGAAAAGCTGGGTCATTTTGATCAACAAGTACTTGTGTAACCATAGTCATTGTTGGCAAATCTTTTATACCACGATTTAAGAGCTCTTCGTGAAGAGCATTTTGTAAGTCATAACCAATATAAGCTTGGCTCATTGCTACACATACAGATAATGGAGTGTTTGGTTGACCTTCTACTTCACGAGTCAATGCAGCCATCGCATTGTTGATCATACCAATTTGAGGTCCATTACCATGTGTTACCACTACGTCACAATCAGCTTCTACTAAATCAATAATCGTTTTAGCTGTACTTTTTACTGCAATTTTCTGTTCTGGTAAGGAATTGCCTAATGCATTCCCCCCCAGTGCTACTACAACTCTCTTTTTCATGTTATGCCTCATAACAAACTATTAAGAATAAAAGGAGCCATCAATACGGATGGCCCCTAAACTTTACTTTACGGTTGAACTCGTTCGGTTCCCTTCCGTTCTAATTCTTTTAAGGTTTCTACAGGATTTTTAAATTTGCTAAGGAAAATCATAGCTGCAATAACATATGGTTTGTAGCTTGCTTCCTTATAAAGAGGTATGCGGTAGCGATCAAATACTGTTGCATCTACTTCGCCTTCTTCACAACTTACACCTGTAATATCTGCTGGTAAGCAATGTAAGTAAAGAGCTTTGCCGTCCTTTGTGAGACTCATCATCTCTTCCGTACATGCCCAATCTTTATGTTTACCATTTTCTTCAAGAAGAACTTTTTCTAATGCTTTAATACCTTCATGATCATTTTCACCATACAGTTTTGTACGTTTTTCCATTGCACCGAATGGAGCCCAGCTCTTAGGATATACGATGTCTGCATCTTTGAAAGCATCCTTCATGTCGTTAGTTCTACGGAATGAACCGCCGCTAGCTTCAGCTTGTTTCTTAGCGATTTCTTCAACTTCCGGCATTACTTCATACCCTTCTGGATGTGCTAATACAACTTCCATACCGAGACGAGTAAATAAACCAATAGCACCTTGAGGTACGGATAAAGGTTTACCATAAGATGGGGAGTATGCCCAAGTCATAGCAATCTTTTTGCCTTTAAGGTTTTCTACACCGCCGAATTCTTTGATGATATGAGCTGTATCAGCCATGATTTGTGTAGGATGGTCAATATCACATTGTAGGTTTACAAGTGTTGGGCGTTGCTCTAGTACACCATCTTCGTGACCTTCTTTAACTGCATCGGATACTTGATGCATATAAGCATTACCTTTACCGATATACATATCATCACGAATACCGATAACATCTGCCATAAAGGAAATCATATTAGCTGTTTCACGAACTGTTTCACCGTGAGCGATTTGAGATTTGCCTTCATCTAAATCTTGAACTTCAAGGCCTAGCAAATTACAAGCGGAAGCAAAAGAGAAACGAGTTCTTGTAGAGTTATCGCGGAATAAAGAAATGCCAAGACCGCTGTCAAATACTTTAGTGGAGATATTGCGTTCTCTAAGAGCACGCAATGCATCAGCTACTGCCCAAACACCTTTTAATTCGTCATCAGATTTTTCCCAAGTTAGGAAGAAATCTTCGCCGTACATTTTACTAACATCTAAGCCTTGTAGTGTTTCAATACTTTTATTGAAGTCTGTCATCTGTAAGTCCTCTCTTTCAATTCCCTAAAGGGCTACTTAGGATCTAACTTTATACGATGCCTCATCAAATGTTGAGGTACCATATGAAATTCTTAATATCAACTATTTTCAGTTATTTTCGTTAAAATAGATCTAATTCAATATATGTGATATTAGTCTTTGCAGTATACGGATGGTAACAATGCATATACAGCGGCACATGTTACAAGATCTTGTTTCCATGTAATTTCGTTAGGAGCATGTGCTTGTGCTTCTGCGCCAGGACCGAAGCCGATGCAAGGAATACCATTACGACCCATGATAGATACACCATTTGTGGAGAATGTCCATTTATCAGTTAATGGGCGAGCTTTACGCATTTCAACTGTATCTTCTGCACCAATACGTTCGTTGCCATATAAGCTAGTGTATGCTTCTTCCAAAGCTTCTGTTACTTTATGATCTTTAGGAATTACCCAAGTTGGGAAGTAACATTCGATTGGATATGTCAAACCAGTCCAAGATGGACGAGCGTATTCGTACATGGATACTTTCGCACCATATTCTTTAACATGTGGTAATTCTTCGATTTCTGCCAAGCAACTTTGCCAAGTTTCACCAGCAGTCATACGACGGTCCAAGGAAATAGCGCAGGAGTCAGCTACTGCACAACGGCTTGGAGAAGTATAGAAAATTTGGGAAGTAGTTACTGTACCGCGACCTAAGAAGCGAGCTTCTTCATAGTGGTCAGGGTTGAATTTTGGATCAAGCATTTTAACAAGGCCCTTAATTTTTGTGCTTTCATCAGCAGAGTTAGCATTCAATTCACGGATGTCTTGAAGTATATCTGCCATTTTATAAATTGCGTTATCACCGCGTTCAGGAGCAGAACCATGGCAAGATACGCCTTGTACATCTACACGAATTTCCATGCGACCACGTTGCCCACGATAGATACCGCCATCGGTTGGTTCTGTAGATACTACAAATTCAGGACGGATATTGCGTTCCTTAATCATGTATTCCCAGCAAAGGCCATCGCAGTCCTCTTCTTGTACGGTGCCTACAACAAGTACACGATATTTATCACTTAGAAGTCCTAAATCTTTCATAATCTTAGCGCCGTATACAGCGGATACGATACCACCCAATTGGTCAGATACGCCACGGCCACCAATTTTAGTTTCGTCTTCGAAACCATCATATGGATCAAAATCCCAATTGTCACGATTGCCAATACCAACTGTATCAATATGTCCATCAAAGGCAATGAGGGTTTTCCCTGTACCCATATATCCAAGAATATTCCCCATAGGATCTACTTCAACTTCATCAAATCCTAGGTCTTTCATCTCTTGTTCTATACGTTTTACATGATCTTTTTCTTCAGCACTTTCACCTGGGAATGCTACGATCTCACGTAAAAATTTTGTCATCGCTGGGCCATAAGTTGCCGCTGCTTGTTTAATTGCTTGTAAATCCATAATTAATGCCTCCTAACGATCTTCACCATACCACATAATATTTTTATATCTTTCAGGATCCGTATCACCTTCAGTGGAGAAACAGAGTACCTTTGAAGACGCATCTAGTTCTAACTCTTTCCGTAAATCTTCATATTCCGGCATCGTCATAAGTGCCATTACAAGGCCTAATGGAACTGCACCAGACTCACCAGTAGTAATTGGAGTATCACCTTTAATTGGTGCACCACCAACGCGCATGCCTAAACGTGCCACCCAGTCAGGCGCAGAAACGAATACATCTGCATGATTTCTCAAAATATCCCAAGAAACTGTGTTCGGTTCACCACAAGCTAAGCCTGCCATGATTGTTTCTAAATCACCCTCTACGATACGAGGTTTACCATCATCAGCTACAGCACCTTTGTATAAACAAGCTGCAGCTGCCGCTTCTACAACAATTAATTTAGGTTTTTTAGCCACATTGCTGTATAGATTAGTGAAGTAACCCACTACAGAACCGGCAAGGGAACCTACACCAGCTTGTACAAATACATGAGTAGGAACTTTACAATTATCAGCTTCTAATTGATTGGCTGTTTCCATAGCCATTGTGCCATAGCCTTGCATAATCCAGTTTGGAATTTCTTCATAACCTTCCCAGGCAGTATCTTGAACTACAACACCATTAGGAACTTCTTTAGACTTTTTAGTTGCTAAGCGTACACACTCATCGTAGTTGAAGTCTTCGATTGTTACAGTAGCGCCTTCGTTTTCGATTTGTTTTCTACGATATTCTGTAGAGCCCTTTGGCATAAATACTACAGATTTTTGACCTAATTTATTGGCTGCCCATGCTACACCTCGACCGTGGTTACCATCAGTGGCAGTAAAGAATGTAGCTTGACCAAACTCTTCTTTTAATTTTGCTGATGTTAATACATCATATGGTACATCCTCAACAGCTTTACCAGTTTGTTGCGCCACATATTTTGCCATCGCATAGGAGCCGCCTAATACCTTAAATGCATTAAGGCCAAATCGGTAGGATTCATCTTTTACAAAGAGTGCATCAACACCGATATAAGACGCTAAATTCTTAAGCGATACAAGTGGAGTAACGCTATATTGTGGAAAACTTTCATGAAACGCTTTAGCTTTCTTAACCTCTCTAACATCCATAACGGACAAAAACTTGTCACTTGATGGTGCCATTGTATTACGTTTCCACTGAATTCGTTCCATATTTGCCTCCTAGGATTCTTCCTTTACAGTATTTAAATCACTATAAAGAGTAAACTTAGAAATATTAAAATACTCTGCTATCTTCTCAGAAGACTTCGAGATAAGAAAAGCCCCTTTTTCGTTTAAATAGGTAATAGCTTTTAAGCGTTCCACCTTATTCATCAATGGTCCTGGTTTACCAACTAAACGCTCTACGTCTAGTAATAAATCATCTAATAGTTCCGATACACTCGTCGTAATTTTTTCAACAGATCCTGCATCTTCCTGACCTGTATTGACCAAACTATCCAAAAGTCGATGCATCATAACAAACTCTGTTATATCTTGGTTAATCCCCAACAAGTATGCTATACGACCTGTATCATCACGAATATACATGGTAGAAGATTTTAATATTCGACCATCTTTAGTCTTTGTGAGATAACCAAATCTGCCCTCGCTACCATCGTCATGACTCAGCACATCTAAAACCACATGCGATGGGCCATCACCAACATGTCTATTAGTTATAGTTCCATTCTCAATATATACAAGAGAAGAATTAATATCCCCTTGTAAATCATGAATCAATACTTCACAGGATGGTCCAAATTGTACCGCTAATCCATGGGCTATGACTTTTATTCGCTCTAATGTACTCATTGAAATAACCCCTCTTTCAATGTCATAGATTAACCTTTCCCGTTTAAATTACGCTAGCCCGGTTAATAGCTAATATAAAATTAACCCTAACTATTTTTGTATCAACCTAAATTTTTGTTAGGTTCTTTAACTAAATTATAGGACTATGTGTACAAAAACGCAATATAATTATGTATTAAAGTTATTTATAATTATGCGCTTATATACACAAATAGAGATAAAGATAAATAAACATTATGATTTTCATCACATTTACTTATCGATATCAAAATTTTTAATGACCTTTGCTCCATCATATCAATCATAAGTACATACAAAAAAGGCTGTAATAACGAATTATCGTCATTACAACCTTTTATTATTAACTATTAGTATTTATGTTAGTAATTAAAATCAAATTAAGCGTTTGCTAATGTTTTACCTAATTCTTGGCATTGTGCATTACCATCATCATCAGGTTCGCCCAAGATTGCTACGCCATCAGCCACTAATTCGCCACCAGCATCTTTAATTCGAGTGCCCCAGTCTTCCAACCAAGTACCACCCCAACCATAGGAGCCAAAGATCGCTATTTTTTTACCACTCAACTTGCCTTCTAGTTCAGTGTAGAATGGTTCAAATTCGCCTTCTTCTAATTGTTCTGCACCCATATCAGCACAGCCAAGAGCTAATTTTTCATAAGCGGCTGCTTCATCAACAGATACTTCAGAAACGGATTTTACTTCAACTTCTTGACCTGCAGCTTTAATACCTTCAGCTACTTCATAAGCCATGCGTTCTGTATTGCCTGTACCGGACCAAAAAATTACACCAATCATCTTGTACCTCCTAGGCCGTTCTTGCGACCAATGAACTAAATGTTTTTCCCAACATCAATTGAGTTTGACAAAATTCACGACATGCTTTGTAACACAAGAAAGAGCGTTGCGCATTTACCACATCATGGTAAACCTTCCACTCTCCGCACATTCGGTATCCCCCACCACGATAAGAAATAAAACATTTCACATCCTTTAATGGGTAACCTAGAAAAATGCCGATTTCATGTGGAAACTCAATGCTTACTTCCATACGATATCTAAGATGTTCGAGCATCTCCATAATGCTCATTCGATCATGATAACCGTAGGCTTTCAAAAATAACATCACCGCAGGTTGCCGTACATAGTCTCTTAATTGCTTCTCACGGAATACCAATAATAGTCTTCGCGCTTTACAACGACATAATTCAAAGAAGAACAATCCTTTTTCATTGAACGCTTTATTATACTCTATCAATACAAATTGGATTTGTTCATTCATGTCCCGTGGAATAGAAACCAAGTTCGATAGCTTAATACCTCGAATTGCCGGTGCACAATGATATCCAATGATATGGTCAATTGAATTCATCATAATAGTACCTGCCTGTTGCACATCGTTAGAATTTCCTCTAATGAGAATAATTCCTATAGGCTCATAGTACTCTTGATGAGAAAAATTGTCAAGAATAATTGATATATATTTTCAATAATTATTAATTATTTGGTATGTAATAAACCTTTAACTTTAGGGAATACAACACTATCATTAGCTTCGTCAACAGCAATTAAATGAGCATTTGGTCCTGTATATTTATCTTCAGAAATACTAATATGTAATATCTCATTATAAGAATTATTATTAGCTATACTTTTATATTTCAATGTGCCTTTATAGGCATTGCCTTGTTTTGCTAATGGATTTATTACCGTGAAAGTACCAAGTACAGGGCTATCGCCATTGTTAATAGCAGCTGCTAATGCTCCAAGAGATGAAGAATCTGTATTCATATGCTTTGCTTCACTCATACGACTAGATAATTGTTTTCCTAACACAACATTAGCATAAACAGCATATTGCATTTCATTCTCGTTTTTAATATTTAATGTATATACATCTGCAGAAGACGCGCCCGCCTCAAGAAGTACGGACTTAATATCTTTTTTGCCCTCCCCAGCAAACAACGCTTTAGGATTATTTTGATACATAGTAACGCCTTCAGGCAATTTAACACCTTGATATGTTACAGTTTGACTTCTATTTAAAATGGACTTAATGTTCGCTGCGGAACCCATAGCAGGCATAGATACCAACACAGCCGCTACCGTAGCAAGTAGTACTATTTTTTTCATTTTTCTCCTCATGAAAGCATTAATATAATGCGTTATGCTATTTTTTTTGTGCCTTAGCCCAACTATCGCGTAAACCAACAATACGGTTCACTACAATATGGTCTGAAGTACTGTCTTTATCAGTAACAAAGTAACCTTGACGCAAGAATTGGAAATGATCCCCTGGTACAGTTGTAGCAAGGCATGCTTCCCCTTTACTCTTGAATACTTGTAAAGACTCATGATTAAAATCACCTAAGAAGTCCTTACCATCAGAATCTTCTTTTAGCAAGTAATCGTACAAGCGGGATTCAATATCTACTGCAGTAGACGCTTCAACCCAATGTAATGTGCCCTTAACCTTACGTGTACAACCGCTACCGCTCTTAGTTTCAGGATCATATGTACAGTGAATTTCTGTAATATTACCATTTTCATCTTTAATAACATCAGTGCATGTAATGAAGTAAGCTCCTTTCAAGCGTACTTCTTTGCCTGGTGCTAAGCGGAAAAATTTCTTAACTGGTTCTTCCATAAAGTCACTGCGTTCGATATAGATTTCACGGCCAAATACAACTTCACGATTACCAAGTTCTTCATTTTCAGGATTATTTTCAACTGTACAAAGTTCTGTTTTGCCTTCTGGATAATTTGTAATAATAACCTTTACAGGATCCACAACAACCATAGGACGCTTAGCTTTAAGTTTCAAGTCCTCTCGAATACAGAACTCAAGCAAAGCAATATCTACAACGCTATCCGCCTTCGCTACACCAATGCGCTCACAGAAATCACGAATAGATTCCGGTGTATAACCACGGCGGCGTAAACCTGAGATTGTCGGCATACGAGGATCATCCCAACCAGATACAAGTCCAGCTTCAACAAGAGCACGCAATTTACGTTTGGACATAACCATTTTAGTTACATTCAAGCGAGCAAACTCAATTTGTTGTGGAATTTCAGTATCATCCCATTCCTCTAACACCCAATCATATAATGGCCGGTGAACTTCAAATTCCAATGTACAAATAGAATGCGTAATGCGTTCAATAGCATCTTCAATAGGATGGGCAAAATCATACATAGGGTAAATTTTCCACTCATTACCCGTATTATGATGCTCTGTATTTACAATACGATAAATAACAGGATCACGCATTACGATATTAGGATGCGCCATATCGATTTTTGCACGCAATACCTTTTCCCCATCTTTATACTTGCCAGCCTTCATTTCTTCGAAGAGTGCCAAGTTTTCTTCTACACTACGCTCACGGTATGAACTATTGACACCAGGAGTAGAGAAATCGCCGCGATTTTGTTTAATTTCATCTGCAGTTTGATCATCTACATAAGCCTTGCCAAGGGTGATTAATTTCTTAGCATACTCATACATTTGGTCAAAATAATCAGATGCATAGCGTGGTTGTTCATTCCAATCAAATCCAAGCCATTTAACGTCTTCCATGATGGAGTTTACATATTCGACATCTTCTTTTACAGGATTTGTATCATCAAAGCGAAGATTTGTTAAGCCATTGTATTGTTTACCAATACCAAAGTTGAGGCAAATAGATTTAGCATGTCCAATATGCAAGTAACCATTTGGTTCTGGTGGAAAGCGAGTCAATACACGGCCACCGTATTTGCCAGTTTCGTTATCTTTGTTGATAATAGCTTCAATAAAGTTAACAGATACAACTTCTTCAGGAGCTACATCTTTTTCAATGTCTTTATGTTCCAACGTTCTTACCTCCATAGGAAAAATATTCTTTTATTTTACCATATTTTGTATAAAACCGCATATCTTTTAATGTCTTCCACTTTTAGTCGAAATCAGTTAAATCAACGCCAGCCTTTTTAAGCTCTTCTAGCGCAGACTCTACATCCATTTGAGGTTTCTTATAATTTACTTCTTCATTTACACATGTTTTTAAAGGTTTCTTATGAACGCCGGCAATAATATTATCCGCTGTCAAAATAGACATGTCATAACGAGTTCTATCTGTGTAAGAGCCAATATGTGGTACAATAAGGCAGTTTTCTACATCTAACAATGGATGATCCGCTGGTAATGGTTCTGGATCCGTTACATCGAGGGCAGCATAATCGATTTCACCCGTTTTAAGAGCATTGATAAGTGCATCAGTATCTACGATAGGTCCACGACCAACATTAACAAATAAAGCTGTATTCTTCATCTTCTTGAAAAACGCTTCATCACACATATGATATGTTTCATCTGTCAATGGAGCCATAACGCATACTACATCACTAATGGCTAATAAATCATCTAACTCCATATAAGTAGTCTTATGAATCTTATCATCCAAACGTTGATTACGATTATGATACACAACAGTCATACCAAACGCACGGGCACGACGAGAAATGGATACGCCGATAGCTCCCATGCCAATGATACCAAGAGTGCGACGACTTAAATCAAAACCTTTAATGTTAGAAGGTCTTTGAGCCCAACGACCGTCTTTTACAAAGTTAGCATTTTCTATAATACGACGACTAGCCGTAGCAATCAACGTAAATGCAAGTTCTGCTACCGTTTCATTGAGAACACCTGGCGTATTGCCATAAGGAATACCTGCCGCTGTTAGTTCATCAATATTTACATTATCATAACCTACGGCCGCTTGTGCTATAACCTTTAAATTTGGCGCATTCTTTACAAGATCACCATCTACATCTAAAGGTCGTACACACCACAAACCATCCGCATCAATGAGCCATTCCTTCAGTACCTCACGAGGCATCACTGTTTTTTCAGTCCATTGGCGCACATCTACATGCTCTTTTAAATATGCAATCGCATCTTTGCGAACCAGTCCATTTACTACTACTAGAGGTTTCTTTTCCATGTATATCCCTCCCTAAAAAATTCTATATATTATAATTATATTTTATACTAGAAAGCTAACGTAATACAACAAAAAGGAGTAAGGTCAAAACCTCACTCCTTTTATGTATAATTTAAATTTGAACTAGTTCAAATCTGCAGTACAGTTAGGGCATTTAACTGCATTGATATTGATTTCAGATTTACAGAATTGACATTCTTTCGTTGCAGGTGCTTCTGCAACTTCCTCTTCTTTCGCAGATTTCATCATTTTAGCCAAACCACGAACCATCAAGAATACAACAAATGCCAAAATCAAGAATTGAATCAAATCAGTAATAAATGTACCATATGGCAATACAGATCCAGCTGCACGAGCTGTAGCAATATCAGCACCAGCCATGAATGCATCTTTAGAACCTGTGCTCAATGGCAAGTACAAATTACTAAAATCAATACCACCTGTGAATACACTGAGAACAGGCATGAATAGGTTGTTTACAACAGAATTAACCAATGCTGTGAAAGCAGCACCAATAATCATACCAATAGCTAGGTCCATCATATTGCCTTTGAAAGCAAATGCTTTAAAGTCATTTAAAAAGTCTTTCATTTTCATACTCCTAGATACGTTTAATTGAGAATGCATTAATAACAGTACTAATCATAAAATAAAGATAAAAAGATGTCAAGAAATTTCGATGTAGTTTTTAAAATTTAGTTAATATATTTTTTCATAATTCTATCTATTATTGTAATAAATCGCTTATTATGCGTATTTTTTACACCATATTTCCTATGCCTACACTCTAAAACGCTATGTTACCTTCGAAAAAATAGAGTCTAACCAAACTTTGGTCAGACTCTATTAATTAGAAGTAGTAATGTATTACTCCATTAACCTAAACCTAGCGAAAGAAGTTTAGCACGCTCTATTACTGCAATAAATGCAGGTGGTATCATAGAAGTATCTAAAAATTGACTAATACGTCGCCCTACAATTACCCCTTTATTGGCATAGAACCAAGAGAAGTAATAGATATGTAAATCATCCAACTTACGATCCGAAATATTCGGTAAACAACGTTGTACAATTTGGCTTTTAGTAATACCTAATTTAGCATAACCACGCCGCGCCATATCCTTTGTTACCATTGGACGAGCGTCATCAATAATGTCCTTGATGATGGCATCCATTATGGAACGCTTGTGCATCGCAAGTAGATACGATACAAAATCCATTTCAAAACAAATTTCCTCCGTATAGAATATATTGCTATGTGCTTTTGCATATTTTCCCTCTACATCGCGATCATAGAGAGCTACTGTAGGAATAGAGAATCTATTAAACAATTTTTGCAATTTACTGATAGAGGATTCGCCCCGAGCGTTGATAAGACAGATGCCAAAATAATCAAAGTCCACGCCTAATTTTTTACCAAAGCCTGTAAAGCTACCATACTCCGTCTCCCCTTCTACGATGATAATACACCGAGCGTATAGAGCCTCTTTTGCCTCAGGAAAATGCATAATCAAGTGTTTCTCTACCTCTTTAGGGAAATTGAAAGTAACTCCACACGCTGCACAGACCATATTATTTTCATCCCGATAAAGCCGAATAATATGACGATAATCATCAACAAGCGCATCTGTACTATGTGTAACTACAAAAAGTTGTCCTAACAATCCATCAATTTTAAATACATCTCGCAACAACGCTAAAAACTCTTCATTTTCATTAGTTGCAATTTGGCGGTAATAATTGAGCACAGCCCGTTGCAAATAAGGGCTTAAATGTAGCTCTGGCTCATCCACACTGATAAAGATTGGTAAAAACTTGCGACCCTTTCCATCATATACAAGTAAAGCTTCTAGATTTGTAGTCGCACTACTCACCTTCATATAAATTTGAGCTAAAATTTTAAGAGCCACAGCCATTATTAAACGCACATTATCAGCAGAATACTTGCGTTCTATAGCAGAAGATGTAGACAACACCTCTATAAGGTGTTGAATATTGAGCATACAATAGGGATCTAAATCCTTGCGTAAACTCACAATTTCACGCTGCAAATCATCAGTCGCCATTTCTAATCGAGATACATAAGCTTGTAAGAGATGTCCTAATTCAACATATACAGCAGAGGGTATAGAAAATAGCTCTTGCTCTGATGTATCGCGATGACACACATATAAGGCATGACGAATCATAGATAACGCCATAGGTTCAATCCCTGCATCAGTGACTCTGTATAATCGTGGATATACCTCTTGTACAACTTGTTCAAGTCGTAAACGGTAGGTGGGGCCTTCATCAGCAGTATACATGCTTTTATAATTTAACTCACCTAAAGATATTTCAAAATCAATGCGGATAGGCTTGTTTACATCCGTGAAATCACTTTCAATGAACCCATGGCACTCCATGATAATTTCTAAGAGATCTAGAAAATTAGACTTACCCACCGCATTCTCACCAACAAAATAATTAATATCATTGTGAAAGCTCAACGTTACATCCGCTAAGTTCCTATAGTTTTCAATATGCATCCATTTTATATACATAGCTCCTCCGTCTGTAGCTACTTTCAAAATGAAAAAGCTCTAGTATATTTCATTACAATAAATCACTAACTAATACCCCTGTATTTTATCTTTTATGTAAAAAGGTGCCAATCACGAATGTAATCAGCACCCCCACTGTCATATACAGTCTGATACTGTATATATTCGACATTTATTTAATTTTATCCTCTATAACCTTGCCCTCTCTTAATGGACCACTCTGTTCTTTAAGACGCGCCAACATGACAGAGGATATAAACATAGCAATACCAGCCCCTACTGTTGCTATGGATAAGCTTTCACCAAAGATTAAGAACCCATAGAAGGAACTAATAAATACGCCAACGTATTGCAAGAATTGAGCCACTACAGCATTGGTCGTAACAAAGGCTCCGGTCAAGAAAAACTGAGCCACTACACTAATACCACCGATAGCGAAGATAATGAGCCAATCTGTACCTTGAGGCATAACGAGCTTATCAGTAGTGACGAGGCCCGCAATCATACCAGTAATCATGAAATAGGCCATGATTTCAAAATTACTATGTTTTCCGCGTTTACTAATAGTTCGTATCGTCGTATAGGCCGCTGCAGCTAGAGCAGCACCTAAAATAGCCACCAATGCATACCAAGAAAATGATTCATAACTAAAAGGGTTCACCATGACTAAGACAGCAATCAAAATGACTCCGAGCCATTTGCCAGCCCCTTTAGGTATCGATTCCTTCAGAAACAGAGCACTAAAGATAAAAACAAATATTCCTGTCGTCTGAAATAGAATTGTTGCATCAGATAATTTTATGTGTACCAAAGCGATAAAATTACATACCATACCAAAACCGCCGTATAGGCCACGCATGACGAGGAGCCCCCGATTCTCTTTTGAAAATCGGATTCCCTTCACATACATGATAATGAGCACCGCAACAGTCCCAAAGAACCCACGGGCAAAAGCGATCTCCCCAGGTGGAATATTCGTCCCCAACAGTTTTACGAATACATTCATCGTACTAAACAAAAGTGCAGATAACAGTGCATATATAAGGCCCTTTTTAGCCATAGCCCCTCCTATAATTATATTTCTCTATATAATTATAAACCCATATTTCTATAAATAATGAATACATCAATACATACTAACAAAATTCCATATCATATATGATGAATGTTAATTTAATGAGAAAATGAATTTAATTGGTTAATCAATAAAAAATGATTACTCAATAAAAAACATATAGATATGCCGCCCTTCTAAGGAAAGGCGGCATTGTATTATTTAGAGAATGTATCTACAAAATCTAAGATTTCTTGTTTCATATTCTCTTTGTCGATTGCTTTTGTAAAGCGCAATGGTTTGGATTGTAAGGCTTCCAATTGTTTAGGGAAGGCAACACCCGTTACAGCAGAGATATTATCTAAGCTTTCATAAGGAGTCTCGCCCACCTTGATATCCAATGCCTCACAGATTGGTGTAGGAAATTTAAACGGATGTGCTGTAGATGCAATCACTGTATGACGAGCGCCATCTTCAGGATGCTTCTCCAACTCCTTCATATACGCCCCCATAGCAACCGCCGTATGAGGATCCATTACATAACCGTAAGAATTGTATACTTGTTCAATGATTGCTTTTGTTTCTTCATCATCAACGTAGGCACCAGCAAAATCAGTCTTAACACGTTTGAACTCTTCTTCATTAACAGTTAATTTGCCTGTTGTTTTAAGATCTTTCATCCATCCTACTGTACGTTCGCTATCTTCACCAGAAATATAATATAAGAATCGTTCAAAGTTAGAGGATTCAAGAATATCCATAGATGGAGAAATCGTCGTATAGAATGGGCGGTTCATATCGTAGGTACCGTTTTCAAAGAAGTCAGTAAGTACGTTATTTTGATTAGATGCACAAATCAATTTGCCGATAGGAATCCCCATTTTTTTAGCATAGTAAGCAGCCAAGATATTACCGAAGTTACCTGTTGGAACTACAACGTTGAAAGCTTCGTCTTCATGGATTGCACCTTGTGCAACCAGTTCAGCATAGGCATTTACATAGTAAACTACTTGTGGAGCTAAACGACCAATATTGATAGAGTTCGCACTGGAGAACATAACCCCTTTTTCAGCAACCTCTTCAGCAGTCGCTTTATCAACAAAGAGGCGTTTCAAGAATTGTTGAGCATCGTCAAAATTGCCATGAATAGCCGTAACATTAACATTCTCCCCTTCTTGTTTTTGCATTTGTTCCGCTTGCATAGGACTAACGCCATCAGTCGGGTAGAATACTTGAATATGAGTTCCCGGTACATCCTTGAAGCCCTCAAGAGCCGCCTTACCAGTATCACCAGAGGTAGCAGTTAAGATAAGTACTTCTTTTTTCTCGCCCTCAGCCTCCTTAGCAGCTACTAAAAGGTATGGAAATAAGGATAATGCCATATCTTTGAAAGCTTGTGTGCGGCCATGGAATAGTTCCAATACGGAAACCTTTTCCAATAAAGAGTGTAATGGTGCAATATCGCGGGTGCTGAAATTAGCATCGCAGTAAGCAGAATTAATCATTTCATTTAAATGAGCTTCGGAAAAGCATGGAAACAACTTTGCTAAAACAACGGCTGCTACTTCTTGGTAATTTTTATCTTTCACATCATTGTAAGTTAAGCAGTTTGTAGGAAATAAAGATGGTACATATAGACCACCATCCTCTGCTAAGCCGTGCAACAATGCATATGTTTCATTTACCACAACGGTACCTCGGGTGCTAGTATAATTCATGGAATACCTCATTCATAACTACAATGGATTTTTACGAGTTTAATAGATTTATTATAGCATAAAAGCGCCCACTTGGGGCGCTTTCTATAGAATTATATAATAAATTTTAATCTGATAGATAAAACTAAACATTACTAACTAATTAGATAAATGTTTAGTCTCCACTAACAATCAGAAATCCCTTATAATTCACCTTCTGCAATAGCATCCAATATATCAAGAGACGGAATAAAAAATAGCATGCCCGTAATAGGCTTGGAATAATCAAGCAATTTATCATTTTGTGTAAACATATTGGTAAGCATAGTTTTAGTCACATCCCAGTAACGAGCATAACCTATAAAGTATGTACCTCGGACACCTTGACCAGGTTGAGCAAATGGAACATTCATACGAACGATCTTATGTTCTTCATCATCACGATTATCTTGAGCCACTACATTGTGAGCTGCCGGATCTTTTTCATCATCCTCTAATTCAATATCGCTAAATTTACGACGACCAATGAATTTTTCTTGCATTTCTGTAGGAAGTGCACGCCATGCATCAAGATCATGTTCATATTTTTGAGCAAATGCATAAGAGCCGTTAGTGAATTCAGGATCTTCATCACCAATAACGCCCCACTCTACAGCCTCTTGGCCAACAGGGTTTTCCGTACCATCAACGAAATCAATAATCGCACGACCTTGTTCGTAGTGGAAGCCATGGGTTTCATCTACAACAGATGTAATAGGGCGTAAGAACTCCATAATTTGATCTACTACAGTATACGTAACAGATTCATCATTAGAGCGGACATGCAAAAATAAGTCAGCTGCTACAGCTGGTACATCTTGTTTATCACCTTTTATGCCTTGGAAGTCTTCTAACTCTTTTGGTACCGGTGCATTAGGGAACAAATAATCCCATGCCTTACGGCTAAAGCCAAAGGCAATGCCCAAACCTTCCCCATTAGCGCGAATACTAACAGAACGTTTAATGGCTTGAATACGATCTGCCATATCTTGAATCACTTCAAGCTCTGCCTCATGATCTTTACGGTTTAACAACAAAGTGGTGAAGTTGACACTTTGGCCAGCATCTTTATACACATCTTGTGTTCTAGAAACATCTACTGCCATTTGGTACCTCCTAATGAGAAAAACTATTATACAACCATCATAAGCTATTATAATTTTACTGTCTATAAAATATATTATATTGTATCAATACTATATTCCATTAATGTTAAAGTTTATAAACTTAATTGAATCAATGACTACTCGTTTGAGAAAAATAGGATTAAACCACAACGTATTTTAACCATGTAAATAACTATATGAAGGCTAAAAAGATATGCAAAAAGCTAAAAGAAAAATATTTACACAAAAAAAGAACTCACACAAAATGTGAGTTCTTTACTCTGGTGGACCACCAGGGGTTCGAACCCTGGACACCCTGATTAAGAGTCAGGTGCTCTGCCAGCTGAGCTAGTGGTCCATGACATGAATAATTATATGCTTATTTTATAGGAATGTAAAGAAAATTTATTACACTCCTATAAAATATCAACATTCATATTATTAATATTGTAATACCCAATCCTTCATAATATTACAGGCCTCAGTAGGGAGTAAATCACTAGTCCCTACGCAGTTTTCACCACTATATAGTTGAAGCACACTATGAGTGCGGCTTACTTCTTTAACAATAATATTCGTTAAATTAGACTTAGGAACGCTAAACTGTAACCCATAACGACCAAAATAGGTAAAAACAGACTCTTGTGTATCGTATTCTATATGGACTTGAAGCATCTTGCCTCCAGGCCAGCATGATTCAATATTTTCCTTTGATCTAGGCTTTAAAAAATCAAAAAATCCCATACTACCCTCCGATTCGCCACATTGGTCGTTCTGGTTGCTCCATGCCTATACCATCATGTCGTTCTTGTTTTCGTTGCAAAGCACGTTCGATATGCTTGGCTAAAGCCTCTTCTGAGGCACCATTGCGCACGAGCGATACAAGGTCAGCCTCATCATCTCGCAACAAGCACAATCGCATTTGACCATCAGATGTAAGGCGCACACGATTGCATGTATCACAATAGCTATGAGACATAGAAAAAATAAAGCCCACGGCCTTACCACTAGGCAGTGCCAAATATGTAGCTGGACCAAAGCCATAAACAGAATGAACCTCTGTGAGAGATCCGCCACTAACGCGTTCTAATTGTTCCTTCCATTCATCAAAGGTAGGCCCATGAAAGGCATCACCTTGGAACGGCATGTATTCAATAAACCGCCAAACAACAGGCCATTTTTCAACATATTGTAATAAAGATTTAACTTCATCATCGGACCAATAACGAGATAAAACCGTATTAATCTTAACGGATTTAAAGTTAGCATTAATAGCACTACGTATACCGTCGAGAACAGACTCCAACTGTCCCGCTTTACCAACACAAGCAGCAAAAGCTTCAGTTTCAAGAGAGTCCAAACTAATATTCACACGATTCAAGCCAAATTTTTTTAACCGTTGCGCTCGTGAAGCTAATAGACTGCCATTGGTAGTCATAGAGATATCTTCAAACCAACCTGATTCTTTGATGCGACCTAGTAGTTCTTCAATATGTGGATAGAGCAAAGGCTCACCACCTGTGAGGCGTACTGCCTTCACACCAATATGATGGAAAGCTCCTAAAATGGTCATCCATTCATCAACAGACAATAGTTGCGTTTGACTTTGAGGAGTAATTTCTGCAGGTCGGCAGTAGGGACAACAAAAATTACACGCATCTGTCAGCGACAGACGTACATATTCAATAGTACGGCCCCATGCGTCTTTCATAATACACCTCGTTTACCAACTCAAAATTATTTAATAATAGATACTTCATCACCTACGCGAATCGTACCGTTTTTAAGAACCTTACCAAAGATACCTTGTGTAGGCATAATGCAAGAACCAACTTGTTTCATGATTTCGCAACCATGATGGCATTCCTTGCCAATTTGAGTAATTTCAAGAATCACATCAGCCCCTACTTGTAAGTGAGTCCCTACAGCTAATTCATAAAGAACCATACCTTCTACTGTAATGTTTTCAGCGAAATCACCAGGTTTAACATCTGCACCTTGCGCCCGCATATGTTCAATACTAGCGATACCAAGTAAGCTGATTTGACGATGCCAATTTCCTGCATGAGCATCTCCCTCCATCCCATGATCTACAATGAGATTGGCGGATTCAATATTATGTTTTTTTTGCCCTTTTTTCTCACTAATGGAGATAGCAATAATCTTTCCGTCTGCCACGTGCCCCTTCCCTTCTTATGGGAACATTCCATATACATAACTTTTTATAAACACTTAATTGTAAATCCAGACTGTATTCCTATTTTATGAAAGTATCACAAAATAGTTCTACAATTATCTATATATTATAGCATAGTATTCATACATTTTCCCTGTGAATTTAATCACTAAAAAGAACTCTATTCTATAGGAATAGAGTTCTCGTATGTATTATTTAGCGACGGCCCATTTCTTGAATTTCATCGCCATGATTAACACCATTGAGTAATAAGTTAAGCAAGATTGCCGTAATACTACCAAAGGTAATGCCAGATTTTAATATAATTTGTGCCCAATCAGGGAAATTAGCATAAAAGTTCGGCGCCGCAATAGGGATCATAGCCACTCCAATACTAATCGCCACAAGCATCAAGTTATGATTACCATCAAAACTAACCTTGCCAAGAGAGCGGATACCACTGGCAACAATCATGCCAAACATAGCAATGCCAGCACCACCGAGTACTGCATTTGGTATACTAGCAACAATAGCGGCTAATTTAGGGAATAAACCTAACAAAATTAAGATTACTCCAGATGCAGCTACTACAAAGCGACTTTTAACACCTGTAACCGCAATAAGTCCTACATTTTGAGCAAAGGCTGTATATGGGAAACTATTAAGAATTCCCCCTATTAAAGTAGAAATACCATCGGCACGAATAACAGAAGCCAATTCTTTTCGACCTATTGGCTTATCCACAATTTCACCAATAGCAATACTATCACCTGTCGTCTCTACCATGACAACGAGCATGACGATAATCATAGATAATACAGAAGCCCAGTCAAAGGTTGGCAAACCAAAATAGAATGGTTCAATGAAAGCAACCCATTGAGATCGACCAACTTCATCAAAATTAGCAACACCCATTGCAAAGGCAATTGCTGTGCCTACGATCAAGCCTATTAATACAGAAAGATTACTTAAGAAACCTTTAGCAAACTTGTATACAAAGACAACAATTAAGAACGTAAGAAATCCAAGTCCTATGTTCGTATAACTTCCAAATTCTGGATTTCCTACACCGCCCCCCATCCAATTAATGGCAACTGGCATCAAATTAATCCCAATAAGAGTAATTATTGTTCCCGTTACAACAGGGGGAAACAGTCGAATTAGACGGCTAAAGAATGGAGCTACTATAAAAGTAAATAGACCTGCTACAATAATGGCACCGTAAATGGCAGTCATACCATGCTGTGCCCCAATCATAGTCATAGGTCCGACAGATGCAAAGGTAACACCTTGAATCATAGGGATACGCCCACCTATATTACCAAAGCCTAATGTTTGGATTAAGGTCGCAATGCCACAGGTAAACAAGTCGGCTGTAATAAGGCGAATCAAATCCTCTACCGGTAAATTCATCGCCTGTGCCACAATAATCGGTACCGCAACAGCTCCAGCATACATGGCAAGTACATGCTGTAAACCAAAGGCAAAGAGCTGTGGTATGGGCAACATACTGTCGACTGTATTTATTGGGTTCTGCTCTGTCATAATGTCTCCTACATAAAACCTCGAAATATTACCCATTTATTTTACACTATCGTTCGGATTTTAACAATAGAAAAAAGAGAACCTATTATACTTATATATACTAACAGGATCTCTTTTTATTATTTCCCGAACTTTTATAATTCGATCGGTTATATTATTCGATTTATATTATAATGTTTTATCATTTATATAACCCTATGATAGCCGACTCTTTATCATCAAGATCTTTTTCAATGGCATACATCTTAGATATTAGTTCTGCTACAAAACTTTCATCTTTAATGCCAGATAAATTAATACGCACATTCAAAAAGGCCGATTTCACCGCAGCACGAGCATTAATAGCAGCAATAATACCATCTGTAATAAGATTTTGATTACCCTTACGAGAGGCTAGTTCTGCTAAATCAAATATTTGATTCGCTAATTCTCCAATTTCAAAAGGTACCATAGCCGCATCTTTGTAAGCTTGTTGAATAGCAGCTGTACGCGCAGCCTTTTCTTCATCTGTATTCTTTGGCAATCCTAAGGCGTTCATAAAGATATTAAATACATCTGCATCAGCTTGAGATAATTCGAGCATACGATTACGAATCGCTTCTGCCTTAGTTTGAAGCTCCTCCATTTCGTCCTGAATCTCTTCATAACCTTTTTTACCAAATGTAAGGTTTGCCACCATTTCTGCTAAAGCCGCCCCCGTTGCGGCAGTCAATGCCGCAATAGCACCACCACCTGGTGTTGGCTCTTTCGATGCAGTAGCAGCCACAAAATCTATTACTCGTTGTTCTACTAATTTCATAACATAGCCTCATGTAAAAACACTTTCTATTAAAACAAGCCTTTAATTGTGCCGTCTGCTTCGATATCCATATTAAGAGCAGCAGGACGTTTAGGAAGGCCCGGCATGACCATTACGTCACCTGTACGACATACGATAAAGCCTGCACCATTGGCAACGCGAATATCGGATACAGTAATAGTGAATCCTGTTGGAGCCCCTAATAATGCTGGATTATCAGATAAGGAATATTGCGTTTTCGCCATACATACAGGCAAACGATCCAGTCCCCAATCTGCTAATTGTTTAATTTGCTTTTTAGCTTTGTCCGTAAAGATAACTCCATCGCCACCATAAATAGTTTTAACGATTTTATTAACTTTATCCTCTAAACTATCTTCCAAATCATATACGAATTTAGGTGTTGGCTTAGGACCTTCAAGTAACTCTACGACTTTTTTTGCCATATCAGTGCCGCCTTCGCCGCCCTTTTCCCAACATTCATTAAGCTCTACAGGCACGCCAAACTCATCACATAGGCGAGTCAACTCAGCAATTTCTGCATCTGTATCGCTAGCAAATTTATTGATTGCCACTAATACAGGCACATTGAAATAACGCATGTTTTCAATTGCTTTTTGTAAGTTGCTGAAACCTTTAGTTACGGCTTCAACATTTTCTGTATTCAACTCTTGTTTTGGTACACCACCATGCATTTTAAGAGCTCGTAATGTAGCTACGATAACGATTGCATCAGGGAAAATATCGCCGTATCGGCATTTAATATCAAGGAACTTTTCAGCACCCAAGTCAGCGCCAAAGCCCGCTTCCGTAACTACGATATCACCAAGCTTAAGTCCTAGTTTTGTGGCTACAATGGAGTTACAACCATGAGCGATATTTGCAAAGGGACCACCGTGAACAATAGCTGGTGTATGTTCCAATGTTTGTACGAGATTTGGCTTGATAGCATCTTTCATGAGAAGCGCCATTGCCCCTTGGCAACCAAGTTGATGAACATAAACAGGATCACCTGCTAAGTTACAACCGATAACGATGCGACCAAACCGTTCTTTCAAATCTTCTAAATCCTTAGCTAAGCAAAGAATAGCCATGATTTCAGAAGCAACGGTAATCATAAAATGATCTTCCCGAGGGAATCCACATACTTTGCCACCAAGTGCAACTGTCACATTGCGAAGAGCACGATCATTCATATCTAGAACACGTGTCCAAGATAGTTGACGCAAATCGATTTGCAATTCATTACCTTGATGGATATGGTTATCGATCATAGCGGATAATAAATTGTTAGCCGCTGTAATAGCATGCATATCACCTGTAAAATGAAGATTGATGTCATCCATAGGTACAACTTGAGCATAACCGCCACCTGCTGCACCACCTTTAATCCCAAAAACAGGTCCTAAGGATGGCTCACGTAATGTAGCAATTGCATTTTTACCGATTTTTTGTAAGCCTTGTACGAGACCAATGCTCGTTGTAGACTTACCTTCCCCTGCTGGTGTTGGCGTAATCGCTGTGACTAGCACCAATTTGCCATCTGGTTTAGATTCTAAACGACGAATAGCATCAAAAGAAATTTTAGCTTTATAATGACCATATTGTTCAATGTCATCAGGTGTTAACCCACATTTATTGGCAATAACCTGAATCTTTTCCATTCTATTCTGTTGGGCAATCTCAATATCGCTTAACATAAAGCCTCCTCGGCACTAAGGCCATCTATAAACTATATAACAACTATAACCTTACTCTCTAATATTCAATATTTAATATTAACTGTCTACTGTAGGTGTATATTTGTGCAACTACAGTAATCTATTATATATGAAAGTAGACCATATGTCTAATCAATTCTTGCCTATCTCTATATTATATTAACTTATTACCAAAATATTTTCTCCAAATAGTATAGAAATAAGGGGCTGTAACAAAACAACTCTAGGTGCGTCTAAAAACAAAAAATACCAAGAAAACCTAGGATGTTACAAACTTAATTTTCTTGGTATTTTTTATATTATAAAGGGACTACAACTAGAATGTGGTACAACCACATCCTGTTACAGCCCCTTGTATGACTAACCTTTATATAATTATGGGTTAAACGGGAACAAAATCGGTAACAATACTAAAGATACAATTGCAGATACTACAATCAACGGTACGCCGGCTTTCACATAGTCCTTAAAACTATAACCAGCTACATTATATACCATAGTATTTGCAGGCATCCCTATAGGTGTGCCATACGCAAGAGAGCTAGAAATTACGATTGCAACAAGAATCGCTTTAGGATCAAAACCTAATTGAGATGCTAGAGACAATCCAATTGGAGCTAATAATGCAACATCTGCTGTATTGGACATAAAGTTTGTCATAAATACAGATAGGAAGAAAAGTACCGCTAATAATGCCAATGGATTAGGTGTATCCCCCAAAGCATCAACAATAAGATTTGCAATATATGCACCTGCCCCAGATTTTACCATTGCTGTACCAAGAGCTAAGGAACCTACAAATAGTAGAATTGTCTTCATATCAATAGACTTAACTGCTTCGTTTTCGGTAATAACTCCTGTCGCTACGATAACAAGTGCACCTACCCAAGCACTAACCGCTAAGGATACGCCAATTTGTTTTTCAAAAATCATAGCAGCGATAGTCAACACCAATACCAAACCAGCTACCCATTTTTTCCAAACTGGAACATGACTAAAATCAGCATTTTTTTGATAGTTTGGATCAGGTTCACGCGTTGGAACCTCAGGTAAGAATCTTTTACCAATGAATGCATAGAATAAAGTACCTACGATAAGCATAGGTAAACCTACTTCACCATAAGCAAAGAAACTAAAGGATCCAAGGCCGGCTTCTTGCAAATTAGAATTTGCAATCATATTACCAGGAGAGCCAATCATAGAAATATTCCCCCCCATAGCAGCGGCAAATACGATTGGCATTAAGAATTTAGTTTGGTTAAAACCACCCTTTTTGCAAATACCAATAACAACAGGAATCATAACCGCTGCAGTACCTGTATTAGATAAGAAGCCAGACATAATACCTGTAAGCATCATAATAGCAATAATAAGGATAGTTTCATTTTTAGCAAATTTATTAACAACGTTACCAACATCAACAGCTACACCTGTTTCAAAGAAAGCAGCGCCGATAATAAACATAGCAATAAACAAAATAACATTAGAGTCAACGAAACCTTTAAAAGCTTCCGCTGCAGTTAATACACCAGAAAGATGTAATCCAACGGCCACAATCATAGCCGTAATAGACAATGGAATTTTCTCCAATGCAAACATTACGATTGCAAATACAAGAAATCCCAGTGTAATAGCAATACTATAATCCATGAGAATTCCTTTCATGGTAGTCATACTCTTATAGTATATCTATATGAAGATACGCTGTAAATCACAAAACAATATTATTAATAATTATTTCTCATATAGATATATTTACAAGTTATGAAGTTATGAAGTTATTCATAATATAAAGAAATCGCTATTCTTATCTTATTATTTGATGAAACCTACGTGTTTATATATTTCGTCTAATATTTCATCTTTTTTCTTATTATATTCTATTTTCTTTTCTTCAAAGTAGTTATTACCGTCTGCATCAATGGATACGATAAGCGGACCAAATTCTTTAACCTTAAAAGTCCACAAAGTCTCACACATACCTAATTCACGCCAATTAGCAGATTCTACTTTTTCGACTTCTGTAGCAGCAAGTACGGCATTACCTGCAGGGAATACACAGTGTAGTGCACCAAAGTCTTTGCAGGCACGTGCTGTTTCAGGCCCCATGCCACCTTTACCTACAATGAGACGTACACCTGTCTTTTTAACAAATTCATATTCGAATTTTTCCATCCTCATAGATGTAGTAGGTCCTACAGATACAACTTCAAATTCATTATCGCTTATAGTACGAATAATTGGACCTGCATGAAGTATAGCCCCATCTTTAACATCAACCGGTAACGTTTTACCTTCTTCTACCACACGACGATGCCCCATATCACGACAGGTTGTAATATGCCCAGTCAAATAAATCACATCACCTGGCTTAATGCCTTCTAAATCAGATTTTTGAATTGGTGTAGTTAATATTTTCTTAGCCATTATAATGTCACTCCTTTATGAGATTTAACTATGCAATTACCATCCTTGTCAAATACGAGATCGCCGCGGCGATGATTCCAACAACCTACACTAACAGCACAAGAAATAACAGATGGATGACGTGTACCATGTTCAATATTCACACCTAGTACAGTTTTATCCCCACCCATACCTTGAGGCCCAATACCAATCTTATTAATTCCATCTTCTAACAATTGTTCCATATAAGCCGCTTTTTTATTAGGTGCTTTTGAAGATACAGGGCGCATTAATGCTTTTTTAGATAATCCAGCAGCGGTATCAATAGTTGTAGCAATCCCTACACCTACCAATAGTGGAGGACACGCATTCAATCCATAGCTTGTCATCAAATCAAGAACAAACTTAGCAACACCTTCATAGCCTTCGCCTGGCATCAATGTTTTACCTGACCCTGGCAAGGAACACCCGCCACCAGCCATATAAGGGAAGATTTCTACATCATCGCAACCAGGAATGATATCCCAGTGAATATAAGGTGCAGTGAGGCCAATATTTTTACCAGTATTAAACTCATCAAAAGTTTCTACACAGTTCAATCGTAATGGAGCCTCTTGTGTAGCCTTATAAGTTGCTTCTCTTAGAATATCTTCTAATTCTCCTAGTAAGGGATAATTAGATCCAACCTTTACCCAAAATTGTAATACACCAGTATCTTGACAAGAAGGACGATTAAGCTGAGCTGCTAAATCCATATTATGTTGCATTGTTTCATAAATAGATTTGGCCATAGGATTTTTTTCATCCTGTGCTAATTCATGAATCTTTTCTTGTACATCATCAGGCAATACCTTTGCCATATAAGAAATGAAATTAGCTATCTTATCAGTCATTTCTTGTACTTGTTGTTCCTTCGTACTCATCGCAAACCTCCAAAAAGACTTCAATATTTAAGACGTGATTATTTCTGTTTCGGAACCTTAGCTCCTTTCGATGATTCTATTCTACTCTTTTTTCAGTATATAACTATCCAATTTACAAGTTGATTTTTATTGGTGAAAGTCTGTCAAACACATACAAAATTTCCTTAATTATTTTCTTTTAACCCATTAAAAATATACAATTTCACCTATATGATTATAAAAAAAAGAGCACTACCATCAGAACGTAGTGCTCTTTCACCATATATTTTAATAGGATTAACAAATATACAAAATCACCTATACCTAATAATTGTATATCCACCTAATTTAATTTTCAAAATCATGAAATTATAGCTAATTACAAGTTATTATAAGAATGAAAATTATGATTGTAATCTTTTTACAACCATCTCAAGTTGGTCTCTAACATCCTGTAACTTTTGATTAGCCTCATCTAATCTATTCTTATCGATAGAGACATCTTGATAGGGTAAGTAAGTTTGTAAAATGTCTATAATATCTTCTTCCTGAGTAGAAATAATTTCCTTCCAATCATGTAATTTTGTCTTACGCCCCATCTCTTTTGCTTGCTTTCTATATTCAGATGGTGTTGTATGGAAATGTTTCTTGAAGGCCACATTAAAGGCTTTAATATCTGCAAAGCCACAACTACTCGCAATATGTGCTACTCCATCTTCAGAGTTAGCTAAACGAACTGTAGCCTCTCGTAATCTCAACCGTAACAAATACTCTAAAAAGGAAACCCCTAATTGGCGTTTAAAAAATTGAGATGTATAGTTCACATTATAACCGCCTATTTTAGCAATATCTTCTAACTCTATCTTCTGCTTATAGTTTTCATCAATATAGGCAATCATTTTATCAAAGGTAGCTACAGTCATATCAGCAGGCTTTGTATGTATAGGGATAGTCTTAACCGCATCAATTTCACGATATATATCACTCGTCATGGCTAAAAAGTGACTCTCCAACCATAATTGACGATCAGGACTTTCACTATTCACCATTAACAACATCATTTGTGCCGCAAGATAACGTAAGGACGTAAAGAATTCATTATCCCTATTAGTTTTATCTGAGCGCAATACAAATTGGTACATGCCGAAGTTAGGATCAAAGTATTGGAAAAACTCCTTACTTACATGAATAACAAGAGCTGTTGTATCCTCCTCTAAGGCCAACGTAGCATGACCTACTTGAGGGGAAATAATAATGGTATCAAGAGGTTCCATTGTAAAAACCTCACTATTACAACTCATGTCGATTCTGCCCTTTAACAAGATCAAGACTTCAACGCCACTGTGCCAGTTGTAATGATATGTACTAACCTTATATATATCACTATTGAAATCTATATGATTGTGTTTATAGGTATAGTGAAAGTAGTCCATAACAACGTAACCCCCCTCATAAAATCAAATAAATACCTCTCAATTATTTACATAAAAAATGCACCCCTTATTAATCAAAGGGATGCATTCATTATGATATATATAATTAATAACGGTCAACAGTAATCTTATTTTATATATTAATAAATTATAGTTTTATGCTTCTATAGCATTATATATCTATTCTTAAAATTACATAACCGCTGTAATAGCCGCTGCTAAACCAAAGAAGATACCTGGTGCATTGGCTAATGCTACTGGAATATCTCTATGTTCTTTAAACAAACCATACGCTACCCATAATGTACAGTTGATTGCAGCTACAAGTGGTTGAATCCAATCACCAGTACCTGGGTGTGCAAGGTTATGCATGATTTGTGGGAAATAAGATACATACATAGCTACAGCAGTAACAGTTGCAACTTTACCTACGTTTTCCATAAATTTTACTTGATTCATATATCCTCCAAAATTATAACTTACTAATTTTTTTACTCCTGATGAGATATATTCTACTCAGTTTAGTGAATATAACTATCCAAATTAAAAGGTAATTTTTATATTAAAATCAACAAAAAAAGATAGATTTCTCTCGATTTATTGTATTTTGGGACTATAACAATATATAAATTCACCCGGAAAATACATATAAAAAAGCACTACTTATCAGCAGTAGTGCTTTTTCAATAACTTTATAGGGTTTCTTGATATAGAAATTTACCCAATTCTAATCTTTCTATATGTGTCATAAATTTATCAAAATAATTTGCTTACCAAACTCTTATCACAAGAATATAGCTACTATAAGAATTAGTTACTATAAGAATCTAGTTGCAATAGAGATATAACAAAATACCTTTATAAATCCTTTACTACATCTGCTAACTTTTCTTTCAAAGATTCCAATTTTTTGCTCATAAATTCCAATTCGCTCTTAGCTCGGGAATCATCTTCATACGACAAGAATGAATGCAATACATCAAGAACATCTTGATTGTCTACAGAAATAATTTCTTTCCAATCTTGTAAGACGGTTTTACGCCCAATGCTTTTGACTTGCTTACGATATTCTGTGGGGGTCATATTAAAGTGTTTTTTAAAAGCCACATTAAAGGCTTTCACATCTGCAAATCCACAATCACTTGCAATTCTTGCGACAGCCTCATCCGTACTAGCTAAGCGAACAGTAGCGTCACGGATTCTTAACCTCAATACATACTCAACAAATGAAATCCCCATTTGCCGTTTAAAAAACTGCGATGTATAGGCAATATTATAGCCTCCAATTTTAGCAATATCTTCTAACTCTATTTTCTGTTCATAATGCTCATCAATATAGACGATCATTTTATCAAAAGATGCTGGTTTTATATCGCCAGGTCTAGCATTTTCGTGAACCTTTTTAATCGGATCAAACTCTCTAAATACATCACCGGCCAAAGCTAAGTAATGATGTTCTATCCACATTCGATGTACTGGGCTTTCACCTTTAGTCATCAACAACATCGTCATAGCAGCATGATGGCGTAAGGTTGTAAAGAATTCGTTATGACGCGTACTATCATCTGAACGCAAAACAAATTGGTACGATCCAAAATCCGGATCATACTGTTGATAGAACTCGTTACCTACATGAATAACAAAGGCTATAGCATCCTCTTCGAGGGCTAATGTTGCATGCCCTACTTGAGGAGAGATAATCACGACATCAAGAGGTTTCAACGTAAACACCTCACCATTGCAACTCATCTCAACACTACCTTTTAACAAGATAAAAATCTCTGTTTCTGCATGCCAGTTGTAATGATATGTATTAACCCTATATATGTTACTGCTAAACTCTATATATTTATGTTTATATGAATAGTCAAAATAGTCCATTACACTTTTGCTCCCTAAGGTAATTTCGCTCTTAACGCCAGTTCTTGTGCTTTACCTACATTTAACAAATCAGTTTCATCCTGTGTCCAAGTACCAAATAACACGTTCTCTACAATAGTGCCAACTGGTTCGGTACATTGTTTGGAATTATACACTTGTACTAAATTCCATTTATATACTTGAATACTTTCAAATAATCCACTTTGTTCTAATTCATTAATATTAGATACCAAAGATTTCACAATTTCATCGTGATGCTCTTTAGGTGTAGCTCTGGCTTGTAAAGAATACATATAAAATGCACCCCTTATTGATATAAGGGATGCATTTATTATGATATATTTATTTAACTACGGTCAACAGCATCTTAAAGCTTTCTCTTGCATCTAGGCTATGAGGTACTTCCGATGGCATAATCAAGGTTTCACCAGCTTTCACAGTATGTTCCACATCACCAACAACGATGTGCGCCTCACCATCGAGGATTTGCACAATCGCATCACCTACTGTTACATGCGTAGAGATTTCTTCCCCCTTAGGCAGCGCAAATAGTGTAATGCTGAGTCGCTCATTTTGAGCAATTGTAATACTAATCACTTGACCCTCTTTATACTCTAGGTGCTCACCTAGATGTAAAATTTCGTTTACTGGGATATTTTTTGTGAAAGTCTTACTCATAGAAATCACTCCTTATATAGCTATATAATAGTAAAAGTAAATAAAAAGTAGATTAAAACAATTTTATCAAAACCAATTGATATAACTAAAAAAATATCCTTCCCTTAATTTTATTATAATTTAATTGAGATTTAATTTCAGTGTCTTTGGTAACAAAATTAAAATTATTTTGGATAAACGAAATGTTTTGAATAAACGCAAAGACGAGGCCTCCTAAGAAACCTCGTCTTTTTACATTATGATTAGCTATAAATATTATAGTTTTTTAACTAGTATATTTGTATCTATAACTCAAAAACTCTATAACTCTAAAAAATCTAACGCCTTAAAGTAAGAATCTAAAAATCAAAAGGGTCTAAACTGCAGGCAGCAAGCCTAACAGATACACATTAAATGTATCACCAGGATGTACTTCATGAGTTCCTCGTGGAATACATGCCAACGCATTCACAGTATATAGCCCTAACATACTACTACTATTAAAGTGACGATTAGCCACAAAACGTGGCGCTCCACCGCAAAATATGACTTTCCCTTGTACATAACGATCAAAAGCATTACGTTTGAAGATTTCTGTATCCATTACACAAGCCACCACTGGAGTCGTCCAATTAGCCAACCCTTTATAACGCTTCAAGGTAGGCGCTACGATTAAATGCCATCCATTAAAGGCAGCCCCTGGATTACCGGACAAACCAAAGATTATCTGACCTTTTGGGGTAACCGCACCATAAGATGCTGCACCAGGTCGCATTTGAATACGGGCATAGATAGATTTTGCTCCTAGTTTTTCATAAATAAGAGGCATCGTATCGAAAAGGCCTACCGACACACCACCAGAACTGATAATAACATCTGCTTCTTCACTAAGCTTCAACACATGGTTGATTTCAGAGTCTAACTCCTCCGGAGCATCACTTACATGATAATGTGTTATCTTATGAAAACCTAAATCCTCCAAGAGCCCACAGATCATAGCTCGATTAGAGTTGTAGATTTTACCAGGTGTTAAACTTTCACCAGGTTCAATAACCTCATGGCCAGAGGTAAGAACTAATACACGAGGCATGGCATTAACAGATATTTCCGTCATACCTAGCCCCGTCAAAATGGTTTGTACTGTAAATGTTACCTCTGTACCACGTGGGATCACAATGGTGCCGGCAACACACTCCTCACCTTGTGGAATAATATGATCACCACAATGATATTTGCCTTGAATCGTAATTGTAGTTTGTGGTTCACCAGTGCCAACCACTTGTTCTTGCATGATGACAGTATCACATGTATCTGGTACCGGTGCACCAGTCATAATACGCACCGCATGACCAACGTCTACGGGATGTTCCCATACAACACCAGCACCAATGATACCGTCAACGATATATTCATTACGACCTTCTTCGTAGGCGATGGCATAACCATCCATAGCAGATTTTGGGAATGCAGGTACGTCTGTGGGTGCAATAATGTCCTCTGCTAACACGTACCCCTTCGCAGCCTTAACATCTATTGTTTCAACTTTATGAACTTGCGTTTGTAAGGCTTCATCCCACAATTGGAGCGCCTTCTCAACAGTAACGACGGCCATTTAAACTCCTCATCATTTCCTGTATGTGACGTACCAATTCAGGTACGTCTTGATCTAACTTACCAATTTCTATCGTCGCCACTCGGTCCATGGAATCCGAGATAAGCTCTTCCGTATGTCCCTCTTGGGTAACCTCTATAATAGGGGCAATCCCTTGAGACCGTGATTCTAGTATAACTATATCTACGGGCATAAACTGTGATATTTCATACAGGTTTGATTGTTCTTTTGTACGTATGCGAATCGCTGTTTCAGTAGGCCCTGCAATAGCAACCGCATCAGCCCCAGCTTTATAAGCAAGATCTGTGTCTGTTCCCTCATAATCCATCTGAAAGCCATGTTTATCGCTTTTGACAACACCAACGGATAAACCGATTTTTTGTAACTCAGACACAAGACGCGTTACAACAGTTGTCTTACCCGTTTTACGTTTTGATGCGACCACACTAATTAAAGGTACACGACGAAATTCATTTTCCGCTAAAGCTCGTGCCCATTGATAATCTTCAAAGCGATTAATATTACTTAATTCCCAGCTATAGTCACAAGCATCAATGGATTCAACATGACCAATAACATCAAGAGCATGATGCAAAGACACATCTTCACTAACAAGAATAGATTGAATTAAAGACGCAATATGTGGTCTATAAATACCGGCCATCGGCTCAGCCTTACCACTTTCACCATAAGGAACAATGGCATTCCAATCATTATGTTCTACTTGATAGAGCCAATCATAATACAAATCCATTTCCATGAATGGCATATCTACTGCCATTACTGCATAAGCAGAACTAGTACCAACCGCTAGAGTGCTATACAGCCCCCCTAAAGGTCCGCATCGCCCAACAGAATCACGAACAATAGAAACCTTATTTTTCTCATCGTTCGATAATGTATCTATAATATGAGTCTGTATAGCAAGTCCTAATTGCTCGTCATCACCAATGGAGATAAGAATATCTTGAACATCTGCATCTAAGCCCTTACGAAGGGCATGAGATATAAGACTTTCACCATTAATCCAAGACAACAAAGCCTTAGGTTGCCCCATTCTAGTGCTGAGTCCTCCAGCCAAAATAATTAAACCTAATTTATCCACGACGTTGTAAACCTCGTTTAACACCTTGGTAGATGAATAGTAAAACTGCAATATTTAAAAGCCCATCTGGTACCATATAGGATGCATTATAAATCATGGAATAAACCCAAGGATTCTGCCCTTGCGGAGCATAGCTAGCAAAGACCACAGCACCGCTCGTAACAGATGCCCCCCAACGCAATACAATACCTACGATGGATCCAGTGATAAGTCCAGAAAGAGAATCTTTAAAGTAACCACAAACGCCAATAGCACCGTAAGCAACCAAGTAGTCTAATACAATACTTAAATAATGAACAGATGATTTAAAGCCTAAAATAAAGTGTAATATACCATATACAACACCTACAAAGATACCTCGTGTTCCGCCCCAACGATATGCGTAAATCATGAGTGGTACCAAAGCTGCCGCCTTAATAGAGCCTCCCTGTGGCATATGAAAAATCGTAATAAATGACAACACTTGAGCAATGGCAATTGCTACGCCAGCTTCAGTAAGCATACGGATTTTAGACTGTTCCACATTAATCAACCTCCTTTTACCATATATCTATAAATGAATATATTATTTATACAATCTACTTGTATTGTACTACAGTTTATCCCTTACACCAAACAAAATATTCGGAACGTATTGAAAATTTTATGAGTCTCTTGTATAATGGTACAGGTTCAATATGTAATACTCGAAGGAGATATAGAAACTATGATTAATACAACTAACATCTTTGATTATGAAGACGTGCAATTGATTCCTAACAAATGTATTGTCTCCAGTCGTAGCGAATGTGATACACATGTAAAATTAGGTAAACGCACATTCCGCTTGCCAGTGGTACCTGCTAATATGCAAACTATCATCGACGAAGAGTTGGCTGAAAAATTAGCTCGTGAAGGGTATTTCTATATCATGCATCGTTTCCAACCAGAACGTCGTATGGATTTTGTAAAACGCATGCACGACCTTAACTTATATTCTTCTATTTCTATCGGCGTAAAAGCTGAAGAATTTGCTTTAGTTGATGAATTCAAGAAAGAAAACTTAACCCCAGAATATATCACTATTGATATTGCACATGGTCATTCCAATGCGGTCATCGAAATGATCCAATACATAAAAAAGAACTTACCTGAAACCTTCATTATCGCTGGTAATGTAGGCACTCCAGAAGCAGTTCGTGAACTAGAAAATGCTGGTGCTGATGCGACTAAAGTAGGCATCGGTCCTGGTAAAGTATGTATCACAAAATTGAAAACCGGCTTTGGTACTGGTGGCTGGCAATTGGCTGCTGTTCGCTGGTGCGCAAAAGCAGCTACTAAACCTATCATCGCTGACGGCGGTATTCGTGACCATGGCGACATCGCAAAATCCATTCGCTTTGGTGCTACCATGGTTATGATTGGCTCCCTATTTGCTGGTCATGAAGAATCTCCAGGGGAAGAAAAAATCGTTGACGGTAAAGCTGTAAAAGAATACTTTGGCTCTGCTTCTGAGTTCCAAAAAGGGGAACGCAAAAACGTAGAAGGTAAAAAAATCTTCATCGACTCCAAAGGTTCTATCTTCGATACATTAACTGAAATGGAACAAGATTTACAATCCGCTATCTCTTACGCTGGCGGTACGACTCTACAAGCCATTCGCAAAGTCGACTATGTACTTGTTAAAAACTCTATCTTCAATGGCGATCGCTAATCTAATAAATATATATGATAGTTCTAAAAGCCACAGGTTCTAGACCTGTGGCTTTTTAATGCGAGAAATACATAAAATATAAAAATATGAAAAAGGAGCTACGATACGAAAATCGTAGCTCCTTAATTATAGGCTATTAAATTTGTTCTTCACTAAGACCACAGTCTTTACTCATTAAATGGTATGCGTATTTACCAATACCTGCACTTACAACAAGCAATATAGTCAATACGATAAATGCTACTGTAAGACTTGTACCGTGCGCAATGAAACCAATTAAGGCAGGTCCCATCAAAATACCCATATAACCGAGCATTGTGGATGTTGCGACCGCTTGTGTCATAGGAATGACATTTTGTTCCCCCATTGCAGAGAATAGGTTTGGTACTATCATAGCTAATGAAATACCCAATAATAAGTAAGTATACATGGAGGCATGACCTGGCAAGAACACGATAAGCCCCATCGCAATAGAGCCAAGTAAGTAGCCACCAACAACAACTTGCTTTGATGTTAAGTGTTTACCTAATCTATTACCAAGCAAACGGCCTATACACATAGTACCATTAAAGAGCATTACACCCATGACAGCCTCTTCGATAACAATCCCTTTATCTTCAAATAAATATAATGCACTCCAATCCCCTACAGCACCTTCTACCAAGTAAGAAACAAAGGACAATAAACCAAAAATAAGAGCGATTGGATGAAAGGACAATGGGCTTTTAGATTTTTTAGTAACCTTTGCATTTGGATCACTACCAAAGGTCAACATAAATTGGCTAACTACAACCATCGCAATAAATAGTACGATGAGAAGTCCCCAAATACTTTGATTAACAGGCAGCGATAAGATTTTTAAAAGCACGAGCAAAACACCGGCACCAGCAAAACCACCTAAGCTCCAGCCACCGTGATAGGCGCCCATTAAATGTTTTTTGCTCACCTTTTCTGTTAGGATAGCTTGTAAATTAGCAGAAGCACCACTAAGGCCTACACCAATACCAAAAAAGAACAGGGCTACTGTTGTTGTAGCAATAGTAGGACACATAGTAACGATGGCAAGAGATACCATACCAATAAAGCTAGCTAACAAAACAACTCTCTTACACCCAAAGCTTTCTACAAGCTTACCTGCTATAGCCATGGATAAACAAGAACCTACACCGAGCAACAAAATCATGGAACCTAATACATCTTCACCAATACTAAGCTTTGCTTTTAAATATGGCACAAAACCAGCCCATAAAGCTGTGTACATACCAGGGATAAAAAATGCCCCAAAAGCACCACGAATATTTGCTGTTGAAATAGAAACTTTATCGTTCATTACATCCTTTCTGGCTTCTAGAACCGTCCGGTGAAGAAAGGTCCTTTTTATCCGCAAAGCGCTAAAATATGCGCCATTACAGGAAACCATTTTAATTACATATGTATTAATCTTGAAATATAATAACCCTCTTTACAAAACATGTAAAGAGGGTTTTGTAAATTTAAAATTAAATTAAAAAGCTTAATTGTAGATTTGGATAATGTTCAATCTCACGTTATAATTTAAGATTTATAAAAAAATAATGTTGGAGCGACATTATTATAATAGCACTCCAACATTTATTATAGATACGTTTCCAGTATTTTGAATATAATTATTTACTTCATATATTATTATTTTTTTGGGCTACTAGTATATTTCTTAGTGCATCATAACCATATATAAATCCACGCTTATCACACATACTAGATACTTCTTCACATATATTATCACCGATTTTATCTACAACAATACAAATATTCATAGCTCCTGCTAATTCTAAAATATGCTGAGCCTCCTCAATTTGGTGCCATAGATTATCTGATACAGAGTTTGGAATGATTAAAACCCCTATTACATCACGATTAAATGCACCGGCTGTAGCCGGTGGATATGGATTATAAGGTTCGCCTAATAGATATACAAATACAACAACTTCTACATCGTATGATGAAACTAATAGAGCAGAAAAATACCATGGATTTTCAATATACTCGCCTGGAGTTAAAAGACAATTCTCTTTACGATAAATTGCCATGGGGCGTGGCAGAGAATACGGTAAATCCAATATGTTTTTTACCACTTTTTCAATGTGGCAATAGGTACTTCCAACCCAAAGTGTGCTTCTTAGGTTTTGCACTGTTAACTCCTTGTAAGTGATACTACACTAAATTGTAAGAGTTCAGAAAAGCCTTGTAATACATTTGTTAAAGATACCTCTACACTTGAAACATCACCTGAGATTAATACTGCTCCTGAAAATCTATCAATAAATTCAATATGAACATTAGCAGCTTTAGAGGCCATATCCGCTGCAATAATAGCGGCTTCTCCTGGCGTAATAGTTAAAATACCTATTGCACTGCGCCCCTCACTATCCAAGCCTAATTTGCTATATAAATCCCTTTTAGGATTAGCTAATACATGAGCCAATGTAACCTGCTTTCCTGGTACTGACTCTTGTATGATTCGTTGCTTGTCTATCACGGTATATAGCCTCCCTTCAAATCACAGATTTGCAAATACTCTAATCCATAAAAATGCACCTACAGCTAAGAACCCACCAATGATAGGTCCTACTATTGGAACCCACGCATAGCCTAAATTTGCAGATCCTTTATTTGGAACTGGTAAAATGGCGTAAGCCATCCTTGATGGAAAATCACGTGCAGGATTCAATGCAAATCCAGTAGTTCCTCCGAAAGAGAAACCAATACTTGCTACTAAGAACCCTATAATTAATGGTGCTAAGCCATTTGCCATAGGTCCTAACAAAAGCACACAGAAGATAAATAAGAACGTTGCAATAATCTCTGATAGTAAATTCCATCCACGATGATCAATAGCTGGGCCAGTGGCAAAAATACACACACTATTTCCCTCTTCTGGACTTGTTATTTTAAAATGTGGATAATACTGTAACATAGTAATAACCGCACCTAAAAATCCACCCAAAAGTTGTGCTATAACTGTCCCCACTACTAATTCAGGAGGAAATAATCCGCCCGCTGCAAACGCTATGGTAATAGCTGGATTCAAATGACCAACACCACCTAAACCAACAGCAGTATATACAGCAAACGTGACTGCAAAACCCCAACCAAACATCAATCCAATCCAATTTGACTTAAGTGCACTGGTAAGCGTATTTTTCAATAATAGCCCTGCATTACAACTACTACCAAATGCCATTAAGACAGCCGTTCCAATAAATTCACTAACATACACTTGTGTAGCATCCATATGTGTTACCTCATATAATACATGTCAATATACGTGTTAAATCTTCTTTTGTTGCTTCGTATGGATTACCTGCATAAGTACGATCAGACATTGCTTGTTGAACTAATACAGGAAATGCGTTTTTATAGTCTATTTCATTGATGCCAAATTCTTTCATAGTCATGACACACCCCACTTGACGCGCTAATGATTGTGCACATTTCACTAATGCCGATAATTGCGAACTTTCATCATCATTTACATCTGTTAAAGATAATTTCTGAGCGATTAAAATATATTTTGATTTAGCAATTTTTGAATTTACTGCATTATACATAATTACATAAGGTAATAGCATCGCATTAGCTAACCCATGTGGCACATGAAATTGTCCTCCTAGTTGATGAGACAATGCATGTGTAATACCTAATCCTGCTTGATTAAATGCAATGCCAGCCATACAAGAAGCTTCATGCATCGCAGCTCGTGCTCTCTCATTTTTTCCATCAGTCACACAAATTGGCAAATTGTTGACTACTAATTCTATTGCTTTTTCAGCTAGCGCATCAGTGAAATTATTAGCATCCTTAGCTACCAAAGCCTCGAGTGCATGAACTAATACGTCCATTCCACTGTAGGCAGTCACCTTTTCGGGTGCAGATTTTACAAAAAATGTTGTTAATATTGCTTCATCTGGTAATAAACTATCATCTACTAAAGGATATTTAATACCAGTTTTAGTATCTGTTATAACAGCAAATGAGGTCACTTCAGATCCAGTACCACTAGTGGTTGGTATAGCAATAAATTTTCTAACCCCTACATGGTATAAGGTTTTACAAAAGTAATTAATACCCTTTGCCATATCTATAGCAGATCCACCGCCAATTACAATAAGTATTGTAGATTCCGCTTTTTTTAATACCGAGACCCCTTTTATAATAGAGTCAATAGGCGGATCAGGAACTACATCAGAATATACAATATAAGTATTATCAGTACTTATTATATCAATCACGGTTTGTAATGCTGGAGTTCCTACTAAAAAAGGATCACAAACGATAAAAATTCGCGCTCCATTTAATTGACGAAGCCTTTCTAATGCATCTAATTTTGAATCTGTTGTAGAATGATTAACACTTTCTGTAAAAATTTGCGTTTTAAAGGTCCATGATTCCATTATTACGCTCCTTTTATACATTCTTGAAAAGCTCGTAGTCCTGCTTTCACTATGAGCATATCTTCATCCACGGTACCACCACTAATGCCTAAACCACCTATTAAGTAATCACCGCACATTAATGGTTCACCGCCACCAAATAAAACTATTGGTCTTTGCACCATAGTTTCTATACCATAAAGAGAACTCCCTAGCTGTATTCTCTCACCAAGTTTCGCCGTACTACATCTAAATGCAATGGCCGTATAAGCCTTATTGGGTGCCAAGTCTATACTAACGCCAAGAGATTGTTCCATTCGTCTTTGATAAACTAAACTGCCACTAGCATCTACAATAGCCACTACTACAGGTACACCAATACGATTTGCTTCAGTTTCACACGCTTTTACAATTTGATCCACAACGGATTCAATAGTAATAGGTTTATGATTTTGTGATATTTCTGGATTTCCAAAGAGTCGATTTTCCCTTTTTATAGTTGAAGAAGTTCTCTCCATAGTCTCTATAATTTTTTGGACAGAATCATAAATATCCATGTCTAGCCTCCTTGTTACGGGCTAGTTTATTTTGCTAATAATAATTCTATATCATTGTGTGGACGTGGAATTACATGTGTTGAAATAACTAATCCTACATTACCAGCTGCTACAGCACCAGCTTCAACAGCTGCCTTAACGGCTCCAACGTCACCACGAACCATAACAGTCACCAATCCAGATCCAATTTTTTCATATCCAGTTAATTCTACATTCGATGCTTTTACCATTGCATCTGCAGCTTCTATTGCGGCTACCAATCCTTTTGTTTCTACCATTCCTAATGCATTATTCATAATAAACCTCCTTATTTTTTAGAATTACTTTTCTTTTTAGATTTTCCTGATTTAGTTGATTTTCTAGGTTGTTGTACTTCTGTTACATTTTCAGTAATTTCAACTAATGACGCATCATCTTTTGATTCATTAATCTCAATATCTTCATTTTGTAAAGTATTTCCTAAATCAAGTGATTCGCTTGATTTATCAATGATTGATTCTACTAAAATTGAAGCAGCTTCATCCACGTCAATAACCTCAGTACTTACTGTACCATCATTTTGATGCGGTTCTATAGTTTCTTTAACCTGATTATCTTTCAGGAATACATCAACTACACTTTGTGATACCCGTGGTATTACTTTACAGCCAATAAAACAATTCATTTCTTTAGCTATTGAACTGCCAGCTTGTATAGCTGATTGTACAGCACCTACATCTCCTATTATTTTGATGGTAAACCAACCAAAACCATTAGCTCTATCAATATTAACTACATGTACATTTGATGCTTTTACCATCACATCTGCCATTGTAATAGCTCCTAATAAGCCTTTTACTTCTAATAGTCCTAATGATTCATTCATATAAACCTCTCTTATCTTAAGCTAAACACTTCACTTAATACGCAGCGTCTAATTCGACAGAATGAGCGTGCACAGGTAATTCCTTCACCTGTTGGTCCTGCAATTGTGAATGTTGTATGTCCTTCACCGCCTACACCAATACCGGCATAAGATGGTGCATTCTTAACAAAAATTGTAGTTTCTAATAAACGCGCCATTTTTGATAATTTTTCAAGGTTTTGCGAGTGCATGATTGCTGTATGACGATTACCTAACTCTGCTCGATGTGCACATTCAATAGCAATATCTACATTTGGAACAGATACAATTGGTAAAATTGGCATCATCATTTCCTCTGTTACTAAGTGATGATGTTCTGATGTTCTCGCAATAATCAAATGAATACTGTCATCTACAGCAATCCCCACTAATGCAAGTAAATCTTTTGCAGGTTTACCTACGTAGTCTGGATTTGGTTTGCCATCATCTTTAGTCACTTTTTTTACTAAACTATCAAGCGTAGACATATCAGTTATTTCATAGGCACCATTTTTCTTCATATAGTACACTAGTTGATCTGCTACTTCTTCAACAACAAACACTTCTTTTTCTGCAATACATGGAACATTGTTATCAAAACTTGCACCATTTATAATATCCTTTGCCGCCTGTTCTATATGTGCGGTTTCATCTACAACAACAGGAGGGTTCCCAGCACCTGCGCCAATTGCTTTTTTACCAGATGAAAGTACTTGTTTTACAATACCTGGTCCACCAGTTGCCACAAGCAATCGAACTTTAGGATGTTCCATCATAATTTGTGTATTTTCGATGGATGGTTCTCTAACCATAGTCACTAAATTATTTGGTGCTCCTACAGCTTCTAAAGCCTTATTTATCATTTGCACCAAAATCGTAGATACTTTTTTAGCTCTTGGATGAGGACTAAATACTACTGTATTACCTCCTACAAGCATAGATATAGAGTTATTAATAATCGTTTCTGTAGGATTAGTAGTAGGTGTAATAGCACCTATAACACCAAATGGACAAAACTCTTCAAGCGTTAATCCATCATGACCCGTCATGGCTCTTGTTTCCAACACTTCCTTACCAGGTGTTTTCACTGCAGCCACTCGATTCTTAATCAATTTATCACTATATCTACCAATACCAGTCTCTTCTACAGCCATTAGTGAAATCATTTCTAAATGATCTTTTTGTAATACTGTATCGCGAATCGCATCTACAAAAGCATTACGTTCTTGTAAAGAATATGATAATAATTTCCTTTGTGCTATTTCACTAGCATTGATAGCCGCCTCCATAGTATCAAAAACACCATACTCATAAGCAGATGCATCTAAGGTAATGCCTTCTTGTTGTAAATCCTTTACAACTTGTTTTACTATATTTTCAATCATGTCTACTTTCATGTGTATCTCCTCTATGTTTTCGATACAAGTCCTACATCATTGTTCTTAATATACCCTGCATTCGCTTCATCTACATCTATATGCATTTCCAGAGCAAACTTAGGGGATACACGAACAATTACATTAGAAAATATCAATTCTCGTTCTCCATAAATAGTTACTGATACTCGTTCTTTATCAAATACACCCATTCGACTCGCATCACTTGGGTGCATATGAATATGTCTATGAGCAACAATGACGCCTTGAGAAATTGTGAACACACCTTTTGGACCCATCAAAGTAATGCCTGGCGTACCGTTTAAATCTCCTGATTCACGAATAACTCCGGACACCCCCAACACAAATGAATCCGTAAGAGAAATCTCCACTTGTGTTTCTTCTCTAAATGGTCCCAAAATCCGTACTTTTTCAATACTTCCTTTCGGTCCTATCAATGTTACTGTTTCATTAGCAGCATATTGACCAGGTTGTTTCAAATCTACTTTTTTAGTCAGATTATCCTGTCCAAATAATACTTGATATGCTTCTTTAGACACATGAACATGACGATTTGAGACGCCAATCGGAACACTACAGCGATTGATTTCTGTTAATCTCGTCATCACTCGTTCTGTCACTCGATGTATATATTCAGACTGTTTCATAAGTATTCATCTATCCATTAACTAACTGCTCTCTATATTGAGAGATCGTTCTATGTTCATATTTTTTAAAAATTTTACAAAAATAACTGATATCACTATATCCTAGAATATTAGCTATATTAGTTCCACTTTTTTCTGTACCTAATAGATATTCTTTAGCCAAATTTATTTTCTTTTTATGTATATATTGCATAATAGTCATATTCAATTTATTTTTAAATATACGACTAACATACCCTTGACTAACATTACAAGCAATCACTATATCTTTTAATGATATATCCTCTTGAATATGATTATGTATATAGCAAAGAATTGTATATAAAATATCTTGTTTTCCTTTATACATTTCCATAAATAGAAAATCGACAGTTTTAAATATCCATACATTTAGACCTTCTGGATAGCTAGTTGTGAGATATGCATGGGGTAGTTGAAGATTAAATACGGTTTTAACAGAGCTTGAATAATCCACTAAATTCGTTTGAATTTCATCAACAATTGAATACATCATATTAATAAATGCATGTTTATCACAGCCTTTATATATATGTTCACATAGCTGATGCATCTTTTCTAAGGTTAGAAGAAAATCACTTTTAAGAAATGCATTATACACTTCGTCCAAATATACGGAACTATCTTCACATATATTATGCTTTATCATACCTTTATCCTTTGGAATCCATTTAATAAAATCCTCCCAAGAAAAAGGTTTATAAAGGTATCCAATCCCCTCATATTTCATCGTCATGGCAACAATTGATTCAATCTTTTTATTAATCATTATCACTACACGACATTCTGGGTATGTATAATATAAATATCGAATGATATCACTTGCTTTTTGGTTATATATATCTATTGCAACATAAGCGACCGTAAACTCAGTATGTTTGCCTAACTCCAATATTTCTTTATATGTACTTATACAAATCACATCTGCATCCATATGCATAGCAATTCTTTTTCGTAGGGCTTTCATATGCAATTGATCAGTATCCACCAAAAGAATCTTGATCATAACTTAGCTCCTTATTCACTCTAACGGATATGAAAGTATTACTTGCATGCCACCACAAGATTTATAATGACAATCTATGTTTGCAGATATGCCATATTTTGTTATAAACATCCTCTGTAACTCAATAATAGACTTAACTACGGAAGCTATGTTTTGTTCTAACATAGCTTCATAAGATATAGAATCCTTTTCCTGAATCAAATCTTGTAGTAACTTTAAATCACTCGATTCAAGTTCAAGCTTATCATCGTCTAAAATAATAGAGGCTCGATTTTCTTGAACCATGGTGTGTAACATAATAGAAATTTCACTATGCCCATCTTGTTGAACCACCTCTATAATATGTTGCACATATTGCCATATACTATAGGCTGGTACCATACAATGCCACATCGATTCATCTACATTAATCTTCCAGGACACATGACAATCTTCACGATAATTGAGCAAATTTATCATAGTTTCTATTCGCGAACACTCTTCTTTGATAGTAGCTTCAGCCCAACTATCATTCTGAAGAGCTAATGTATGTGTATAATCCAAAATAGCAGCTTCAGTTGTGGTAGCATCTTCTAAAATCGATAAACTATCTATTATGTCCAATAATTTGCAGTTACGTACAATATCAATATACCGTTTACATTGCATTAACTCAGTTTGTAAACTATATAGCTTATCCTCTGTCTCTTGTAATTTTAACTCCAATATATCAATACGTTTTAAATTTTTTTGCTTATTACGATTTGATACGATTTCATGATTTGTTAGTTGATTAATAATAAATTCTACTAGCTTTGCAATGGAAAGAACCTCACTGTAACTATATCGTTTGATATCTTCCAACTCTTCAGAGGTAGATTTCAATACATCATGTTCAATTAAATCTTGTCCTCCAGGGACCATATTTTTACTTAACCGAACAATTGTATCTGGCGCATCATCACATAAAATTTGACCTCCAATAAAGCCGCCTAAATACTGACCATCTACAATAATAGGAATGGCAATTTCTAGAAGACCACAAGGACAAATATAAATGCTTACCTCCTTATTAGTAGCAGCAATAATAGCTCCAGATGCATCTGACAATTTACACAATAACAATGATGTTGGATTATTCCGTACTTTCTTACAATACTTACAAAAATGTGTAGTCTTAGTTAATACATCACCTTTATAATCTACTGTAACAAAAGCAATTCCAGTTACATCTGCAACCGATTGCTGTATCTCTTCAAGTAGATCATATCCAATTACTGTCATGATATCTAAACAGGACTGCTCTTGTTGACGTTCTTCGAATTGATTTCGTGGCATTGGTTTTTACTACCTTTCTCATACGATATGCAAAATATCTCTACATATAGTATTCGACGATAATCATAAAAATCATGCAAATATTATTTATCATAACCAACTTTCATAAGCTTATGCATATGAGCTTAATGTTTCAACACACACGCATCTTCGTTTACGAACCAAATCTTTTGCCGTCACAGCGCCTTCACCTGTAATATTTGCAATTGTAAATGACGTCGACCCTACACCACAAATACCGATGCCATCTAGAGAACAACCATTCTTCACAAAAATGGCCGTTTCAAACTCCTTAGCTGCACGTCTTAAACGTTCAGAATTACTAGAATGTATACCTGCTGTATGATGGCAACCTTGCTCAGCCTCAATAGCAATTTGTAATGCACATTCAAAATCTCTAGCTTTTACAATGGCAATCAATGGAGCAAGTAGTTCCTTTGTAACAAATGGATGAATGCGTACCGTTTCAACAGCAATTAAATCATAAGAACAATCAGTTAAAATTCCTGCGTCCTTTAAAATAGTATCTGCAGATTTCCCACCATATAACCGATTTACTTCCAAATCTTCATTTAACAAAATCTTTGATAGCTTTAACATTTCACCAATAGAATCCACATAGTACACATTAAGACGTTCTAAAGCCTCTTTAAATTTAGGTAATATATCTTGAACAACAACTACATTTTTTTCTGATATACAAGTTATATTATGATCAAAAGATGCACCTTTATGTATACAATATGCGGCTTTTTCAATATCAGCAGTTTCATCTACAATAAATGTTGGGTTTGCTGGGCCTGCAGAAATTATTTTTTTCCCACATGATAATGCACTTCTTGCTGCATCAGAGCCACCTGTTGAAAGTATTAATTCAACATCAGGATGGTTCATAATTTCTTTAATATAGGCTAATGAGCAAGAATCCACTGTTGTAACAAGATTACATATACCAAATTTATCCATTATAATTTGATTGATAATTTTAGTTATATATTTTGATACACCCATCGCTCTAGGATGGGGACAGTGTATTGCCACATTACCCGCTGATAAAATACTTATCGTGTTATTAATAAGCGTTTCGCATGGATTTGTACTAGGATGAATGGCACATACAACACCATATGGAAACGGCTCTGTAAAAACCATACCACCTTCACCTTGTGTCGTATTAGTTTGTAAATCTTCAGGCCCTGGGGTTTCCTCTAGTGCAAGTTTAATTTTAATAATCTTATCTTCTGCTTTTCCCATACCTGTTTCTGTACATGCAAGAGTAGCAAACTCACGGGTATAATCACGTAAGCCTTCTCGAATAGCTTGAATCAGCTGTTTTCTTTCTCGTAAACTCACTTTTCTATACATATGAAATGCTTCTTTAGCGGCACTTACAACTTGTGTAACCGAGGAAAATACCCCCCATTGGGTTTCCATATTTACCTCCTTGTTAAATATCAACAGAATCTACAATACCTATAATTGCCAAGTCAATAGTTGCACCTTTTCGATTTTCTTCTACCCGTACTGAAGACCCTGTACCGACTAGTACATATTCGCCTACACCAGCTCCTACAAAATCGGCTGCCACTTGTTCTCTATGAGCTGGTGAAAGCGATGCATCTACCGGTTGTATAATCATTAATTTATATCCTAGAAGGGTATCACTCTTTTTAGTAGCGACTACATTACCAATAACTTTTGCTAAATACATGCTGACTCCTATCTCATAAAACTCAATTTATATAACGAATATGGTCTATGTATTGTATCCCTAACTCAAATATACGTTTATAGTAGGAACGTACCATCTCTTGATAGGAAATTGGCTCTTTTCCTGATAAAGGCTCTATCGACGTAGGCAGAACATATACGCTTGCACCTTGTGCAAAAGCCCTTTTAACAACTTCTGACAAATATGATTGACTATACCCCAATGCAATATGAATGACGTCATTTCGTGGGATATACGGTAATACCACGCAATCATTCTCTGTAAAATTCGGCTCTGCATCATAAGAATGTAGCATAAGGAAAGGATATACTTCCTTAACTCTACGCTCCATTTCAGAATCACAAGGCTTAGCAACAAGTGCATAAACAGGTCGTTCTTTATATGATATTAATTGGCTAGCTAACGAATAGTTTTCATGATGCCATATATCATCAAAAGCAACATATAGTTTACGCAACTTTTTTGTTGCATTTTGTTCTGCTAAAATACGTGCCACCATGTCTTCTAAGATCCTAGTTAGGTCTTTATCTTCCATAGTGCCTCCTCTAAAGTAGTGGCATATAAGGATATAGCCTCATATGCCACACTATATTTATGCCTTAAGAGTTGGAAGAATACGTTCTGTATCAGTATGAGGACGTGGAATAACATGTAAGGAAACAACTTCTCCTACTGCACGTGCTGCTACTGCACCAGCATCTACTGCAGCTTTAACTGCACCAACGTCACCACGAACCATAACAGTTACCAATCCAGAACCAATTTTTTCATAACCAACTAAATTTACATTTGCTGCTTTTACCATAGCATCCGCTGCTTCAATGGCACCAACTAAACCTTTTGTTTCTACCATTCCTAATGCATCTGAAATCATAATATCCTCCTATGTTCTACTAACTGTTTATTAAATATATGGAGTAGTACTTGATTTAGGTTCATCACCTAATGTACCAAGTAATTTTATTCCCACCTCACGAGCTGCTCTAACAGCTTGTCTTACAGCTCCAGAATCCCCTGAGAAGGTTAGAATAACTTCATTTGAGTAACTTGTTCCTGCTTTAGGAGATGAATATGATACTACTTCTACATTTGCAGATTTAACTGCTGTATCGGCGAGAACCGTACCAATAGCAGCAGGCCCTGCACATACCATACCAAAAGACTTTCCTAATGGTGTATTAAATACAGATTCTAAACAATAACTAGCACGTGCTGTATATTGGAACTCGAGGTGACCTGCATCATTGCTATATACATCACCGAAATACTTTGGTAATGATTCTAAAGCAATTTCCACTGCACGACGTGCATCAGATACATCATGCGCACCAATATAGATAAGAGAACCGTGACCAGCCCCACCTTTAGTATCTCTAGGTAACTCTACTGTAATAATTTCTGTATTTGTTGCTTTAATTGCATCATCTACAGCCATAATCTGAGGACCGGCACCAATACGTCCACCGATAATTCCGATAGACTTAAATTCACCCAGTCCCATTGTTTCTGTTAATAATGGATCTACACTTGCTATTACAAGACCGATTGTATCTCCTATTGCAGTACCGACAAATTCAGTTACTCCTATAGACGTTTTTGTTGTTTCTTTAGGATTTTTAATACCAAGTTCTTCCGATACCTGCCCCATCACTTTTTCTAATAATGCTGTATCCATAGTACCTCCTAGCCACCAATAATACAGGTTAAACCTTTTGATTCTACAATTTTTTTGTACCTTTCCATTTCTTCTTCTGGAATTTTGGGTGTTTTTTCTAATTCATATTCTCGTCCTAAGAGTTCATACTTTCCTTGACCATAATTATGATATGGCAACAAATGTACTTCATGCACGTTTGGCATACTCTCTTTTACAAACTCCGCAATACCTCGTATATCATCTTCACTTGCATTAAACCCAGGTATAGTAGGAACACGCACTGTTGTATTCGCTATCGATTGTATAACCTTTGCCGATTCTCTTATTTTTGCATTATCAACACCAGTAAACTTTTTATGTTGTTCTGGATTGACGCTTTTTATATCCAATAGAACTAAATCAATATACGGCATAATTTCTTCTACAATCTTTGTATCATAGTATCCTTCTGTTTCTATTGCCGTATGCCAACCTTGTGCTTTACAAGCTTTAAAGATTTCTTTAGCAAATAAAGGTTGTGTTAAAGCCTCTCCACCAGATAAGGTGATACCACCATTAGAACGAAAATATTGTGTCGCATCTTTACGAAGCTCTTTCACTACTTCCTCTACAGTCATCAACTTACCTTTCATAGAAAGTGCACTTGTAGGACAGACTATCGTACACTCTGCACAATTATCACAGAGCGTACGATCGACCCAATAAGGATTGCTATCAGCAATAGCCTGTTTTGGACATACCGCTTGACATGCCTTACATCCAATACAAAGTTGTTTTCGATACAATACCTCAGGATAATATTGTTGCGATTCTGGGTTAGAACACCATTTACACCGCAATGGACAGCCTTTTAGAAAAACGATTGTCCTAATTCCCGGCCCATCATGAATGGAAAAGCGTTGAATATCAAATACAGTGCCTTGTACACTATAATCTACTGATTCCATACAAACTTATCCTTTAATATATGCACCTACATATTATGTTCTGTACGATTAATGATGTCATCTTGTACTTCTTTTGCCAATGTAACGAAGTGAGCACTATAACCTGCTACACGAACAATCAAATCTTGGTTATCTTCAGGATGTTCCTGTGCATTAATTAATGTTTGTTTATCAACTACGTTAAATTGAACATGACTACCTTTTTTATCAAAGAAACTCTTAATAATGGATACGAAGTTTTTCAAGCCTTGTTCGCCACTAACGGCTGCAGGAGTGAATTTTTGATTATATAATGTACCATTCGATGCTTGTGCATGGTCTAATTTTGCAACAGAGTTAGATGCCGCTGTTGGGCCATTAACATCATTACCTTGTCGAGGTGATACACCATCTGCCAATGGTTCTGTTGCTAAGCGACCATCTGGTAAGGCTGCTACGTCTTTACCAAATAAAACGTTTGCAGATACTGGGTAAATACCAGCTTGGAATTGACCGCCACGAGGGTTCATATACTTATCAACTTCATTACAGTAGATTTTGCCGCAACGATATGCAAGTTCATCAACTTCTTCAATATCATTACCAAAGGAATCTGTGTTCTTTAAGATATTGTGAATTGTCGCATATTTACTTGGATCAGATTGAGATTTACAGCCACAGCTTGTGCCTGCCCCTTGTTTTAAATGAGATTCTAATGTAGCAATATCAATGGATCCTGTAGAAGATAAGATTTTCTTGACAGCTTCATAAATTTGAGCTTCATCTAAAGTAGCTTCAGAAATAGATGGAGTACAAATAGGTGCTGCTGCATCACTATACCCAAAGTTAGCTTCCAAAGCACCACGTAAATCTTTTAATGTAATACGTTTATCTTCAAATACATTCTTTTGAATAGCATATAAAGAGTCACCAGCATCAGCAATCCCAAATGCTTGAGGTCCTGTAAAGTTATAGATTGCACCGCCTTCTTGGCAAGATTTACCGCGTTTGATACAATCATCAACCATAGCTGACATAAATGGTAAAGGAGCACGTTCCATATGTGCATAGTCAACTGCATTATCAGCTTTAGCTAAATGGCGAACAAAGTATTCCATTTGTTTTTGATAAGCTGCAAGAATTTTTTCCATGCTATCTAACTCTTCTAGCTCACCAGTTTTTGGTCCCAATTGTTTTCCTTTACAACGACCATTATTAAGTGTAATTTCAAGAACTTTAGCAATATTGAAGAATGCAGCATCATGCCAACCTTCTGTACGATGGCCCGCTTGCGGTTCTACGCAGCCGATAATGCAGTAATCTCGCGCATCCTTTAAGGCTACACCACGAGATACTAATGCTAGAATAATAACTTCGTCATTATAGAATGCTGGTACACCATATCCTAAACGGGAAACTTCACATGCTCGATATAAAAATTCCATTGGAGAATTTTGATGTACACGAACTGAAAACGATGGTGCAGGCAAACGTACATGTGCTACGGCTTCCATACACATGTAGGATACTTCATTTGTAGCATCCTTACCTTCTTCATCTTGACCACCTACGCAAAGGTTTTGGAATACTGCGTAGCCAGCAAATGCTTGTGCGGAAACTTCATCACGTGTTTTATTAATATCATTTAACTTAACCCAAATACAATCTACCAGTTCTTGTGCTTTAACACGGTCAATTGAATCGTCTTTCAAGTATGGATACATATATTGGTCAAAACGGCCTGGTGAAATTGAATGACCATTTGATTCAATTTGTACCATAATTTGAATAAACCAAAAAGATTGACATGCTTCCCAGAAATTACGAGCACCAAATTCGGGAACGCGATCACAATTGGCTGCGATTTGTTCTAATTCTGCTTTACGAGTTGGGCAAGAAGTTTTTAAAGCTAATTCACGAGCTTTTTCTGCATAACGGTGTGCAAACCGGATAGCTGCATTATAAGAAATAATAACGGCATTATAGAATTGTTTTTTCTTAATACTACTTGGATCATCTTCATCCAACGCATTTAAAGCTGTTATTGTTTCTTCCAATATACCACGGAAACCTTTTTTCAAGATTTTACCATAATCTACATTTACGTGACCTACGCCTCCGTAGAAATAGTTGCCAACTGTAAATACTCCATTAGAAATACAAGCTTTTGTATCTGGTTCCATATAGGAATCAGCTAAAGCACTCGTTGTCTTTCCATCCCAGTATAAAAATGCATCATGTAATTCATGTTGCACCTTTTCAGAAATTTCAAATGGGTCAGCCATACGGTTATGCATAGTATGGAATTCTTTTTCTACCCAATCATAAGAGAATTCTGGGCATATCTCAGTAGATCTTGGATTAACTGTAATGGACCCAACTACTAATTCATTATCTCGAATTGTAATTGGTAACTCATTAAAGATTTTCTCAACTGCCTTTGCACGACGAATAATAGTAGGTTGACCTTCCGTTTCCTTATAGGATTGTGTAATTAAAACGGCACGTTCTGATTCTACCTGTGGTACTGCATCAATAATTACTTGTCTTAATTTCTCAATTCGTTCTGTGGGTTTACTAAATCCTCGTTCTAGCATTTTCTAACCTCCTAACAACGTAAAATACTCCATCATGCTATTCATCTGTTTTCTGTGTCACCTCATGCAAATTCAGAATACCTAGCATACTTCTTAAGAAAATCCTATCATAATATTCGTGCATACTCATAAGACTTTCTTGTCATCTTTGTTGTAAATTTCAAACCTCTTTTTTCCTAGAATACTATTTTCCATGTAACACATATAATGTATATAAATAAATATTACAGAGTGGTAATATACAAACCTATTTTAGGTAATAATCGAACCTTCAAGCTTTTCTCTATTGTTCTATTTATTTTTTCTATTTATACTGAAAATGATTATAGGTAGGAGGTGATTACCATGGCATCGCAAACAGATCTTTGTCTTTGGGAAACAAATCGTATTGCTATAGGATATTCACTGTTAGATCAGTTATTAAAAGATTATCCTATTTCTTTGGTCAAACAGTATCGTATTTGCCCTGGTAAAGCATTTTTCTTACTCGGTGCAGATACGGATATAGTAAAACAAATCGAATGTACATTAAAACACAAGGATTGTATTCAATATCGGGTTGTCACCGGCATTCATCCTGATGTACTTTCAGTATTTCAACACAAAAAAATAATTCCCAAGGTAACTCACTTGGGAATTTATGAATGTACTACATCTGTATCCGCTTTTCATTTAGCAAATTATTTAGCTTGGCATCATCAAGTAGATTTATTACATATACAAATCGGTATCGGACTATGTGGTAAAAGTATTATTTCCATTGCAGCATCCTATACTGATTTAAAAACAATTGAAAGCCAATTGCCTCAATTATATCCAAAAGATATTGTGAGTCACGCAACAATTTCAGATCCATCCCCAGAATTGCTTTCACTCTTATAGGAGGTTCTATGGAGTCTATACAATTCTTATTACAACAAGCTCATGCTTTATGGCGACAAGGTAATGAACAAGGTATGATTGAATATCTAGAAAAAGCAATTCACTTGTGTCGTCAAGAAAAGAATGACAAAAAACTTATTGAAATTTTAAATGAATATGGTGGCTCTTTACGTAATGTTGGCCGATATGACGAAGCGATTACTGCTATTGAGGAATCACTTAAGATTCTCCAAAAAAATAAGTCCTATTCCCAGCAAACATATGCCACAATTTTAATAAATCTTGGTAATACATATAGAGAAAAAAAATTATATTACGAAGCAGAATCATATCTATTAAAAGCAAAAGAAATATTTCAATCTCTAGAGGATACATCTTACGCATATATTGGATTACTAAACAACTTAGCACTTCTATACCAAAACACTAATAATTATGACATTGCTCATAAACTACAATTAGAAGCGGTAGAACTGCTAGAAACTACAGAATACCAAGTACCTCTTGCTATTAGTTATAATAATTTATATGAAATTAGCAAACATATCAAAGACTATAACGGACTATCTCCAGAGATATATTTAGATAAAGCAGCTTATATACTACAGCGAGAAGTAGGTACGAGTCATCCTATGTATGCAGCAGTATTGAATAATCGTGCAGACTATGAAATAAATCAACACCACTACGACAAAGCACTTCAGTTATATCGTGAAGCTTTACCGATTGTAAAACACAACTATGGTATAGATAGTCAAGCCTATCAATCGGTACAACAAAATTTAGACTATGTAAAGGATTTAATTGAAACATTACAGCAGAAATCCAAACCAACTCGTAAAACTGGGCTCCAATTAGGTCGCGAATTAGCCCATTATGTGGCACAAGATTTAGAGTTAAACATGCCAGATATCTGTCCATTTCTCTGCTTAGCATTAGTGGGAACAGGATCGGAATGTCTTGGCTACGATGATATGCTTTCAGAAGATCATGATTTTACAAAACGGTGCCAACTCTTTTTACCAGATGATATATATAAATCAAGCAAAGACAATCTATTATCTTATTTTACAAACTACGCCCACGGACAAATACAAATAGAAAGTATTTCACACTTTTATAAGCGCTACACACTATATCCAGAAGGCCCACAAAGTCCAAGTGAATATCGTCGTGTACCACAAGACCTATTGTGTACAGCAACTAATGGAGAAGTATTTGTAGATAATTTAGGTACGTTTACAACTATACGTCAACGATTGCTCTCTTATTATCCTGAGGATATTAGGATTAGAAAAATCGCTTATGAACTCAATCAACTTGCTCAATCAGGACAATACAATTTACTACGTATGATAGAACGTAATGATACGGTAGCAGCTCATCTTGCTCGAACTAAATTCACCCAACACTATATGTTGATAGTTCATCTATTAAATAAGTCATATGCTCCATTTTATAAATGGCTCTATCGACATACCTGTGCTCTACCTATACTTGGAAATACTGTAAAATATGGAATACCAGACCTTTTAGATTCTCCTCTAACCGATACAAAACGACATATTGATCTTTTATGTAATGCACTTATTCAAGAACTTCAACGTCAATCATTAAGTACTAGTCCTATCGACTTTTTAACGTATCAAGCTAAAGAAGTTATGCAACAAATTCAAGATGATGACCTTAAATTAGAGGACTCGTGGGTCAAATAGGAGATATATTATGAAAGATGATTTAATCATATCTATAATCCAAAAAGAATGGCCACTATTTACGAAGACACAAAATGTAGGACAACGTTCTGCATGCCAAGATCAAATGGCTAACTTCATCATATCTCGCCATGCTTATTGGTCTATGTACTCCTCTCCAGTCTTGCAATCCTACTTGCATGACTTAGAAGTAGCTCATATGAAAGGTCAAAATCTCATCACCTTTAAGTATGGATATATGATGGCCTATACACATCCTGATGAATTCTTGAATATACAAGATAAACTACCTCCCATTTCAACAGTAAAACATTCATTAGTTACTGCGATTATGACATTGTATATGAAATGGGAATTAGATATACAACGGGAAATTCCAGGATTCGATACAAAGCATAGGCCAATAGAAGCAATCAATAATAGCCAAACCCACACCTCTGTAGAAACTTATATGACAGGAGAGCTCCAGTCCTATTCAGAGGTCACATTGGAAAACATTTTAGCACACTTTTTACAATGTTCTAAAAATGGAATCAACCCCGTAAAAGAATATCTCAATGCCTTGCACTCGTAAATGACATTACATAGCTTCCATTCCATTTTCCTCTCATAAATATGAAGAAAACAGGCTAGGTCTTAGAAATACTAAGATTGAGCCTGTTTTCTTTTTTAATTCAAGTAGATTAAATTTTTAATTCAACAAGTTATTCCTACAAAATAACATTCCTTATTATATTATTCATTGATATTAATAGAATATCCATATTCCTAAACAGCTCGTAATAAGTGCTACGATTACAGGAACCGAGGTTCGTCTAAGTAAATCTACCGATTTAATATGAGCCACGCCTGCTACACCGACCATTACAGGACTAATAGGACTTAAGAATAAACCTAAGCTTGCACCATTTTGCATTCCCAACATAGTTGTAATTGGATCTAGGCTAAGATTAGATACAATATTAGGTACTAGTGGAACTAACGTAAATAATGGTGCTACGTTACTACCTGTAACCATACTAAGTCCCAGCATCCCCCCTCCAAGAACAGAGGTAAGTCCAATAGAGTTTAAGGATAGTGTTTGAAGTGCACTAACTAACGAATCAATAAGGCCTAGGCTAACCAAACCTTGTGCAAAGATTTGCCCCCCTATAATAAGAGTCACTGCATAAGAGAACTGATTCCCCATACCTTCAAAGAAAACTGTGGTGCTCTTAAGTACAGTTCTCAGATTTCGATGACGAATTAATTCTGTCATTAGAGCAATGCCAAAGGCAAGCATCATGGCAAGAGTAACATTCATCTTTACACCAGAAAAACCATACTGGCTAAAGCCTAAGATAAAACACAATGGTAATAATGGGAATATCATATATAGCTTGGGACCAATAGGCGCTTTAGGAATGCTTTCAAGATCATTTACATCCATAGGGCCATCAATTCGATCTCGATATCTCTGCCACCAGAAGTGCGCTATGGCAGTCACAATAGCAACTAAGAAATAAATCCTCAACTGATAGCCTACAAAATAGTTTGGCACAGGAATATTTAATACCTTTGCAATCAATAAAGTAGACACCGCCCCAGGTCCTACATCCATAAGGTGTCCCGTAGCAATAACTGCAGCCGCCCCTACAGGACTTACACCTAATCGAACTAAAACAGGATACATTGTGACCATCATGAGGAGAGCAAGACTCAAAGGATTGGGAACACAAATAGCTAATCCCATATTGAGTAAAAACATAAGGGCTAACACAATATATGGTCGATTAAGGCGATATAAAGGGCGGATAAAAGTATCTGCGAGTCGCGTTCCTGCCCCAATATATTCCATATATTTTGCATAGCCTGCACAAGTCATAATCATAAGGCCCAAATTAACTATATTATTAGATGTCGTTATCCTTACGATATCCATGGCATCAAATATAAGAACCCCTGTAGATTGACCATCAACTAATATGGCATCAATCCATTTTCCCTCATAAGCGATGAACATCATGAGGATTCCCATGCCAATCAAAATAGGCTGTGGTTGATAGCGCTTCATCAATAATATGCCTGTTATAGCAATAATAATGAGACATATAACTATATTCATAAGAACCTCTTACATAGAATTTTAGTTATGTTCTTTTAACCACTGAATTGCATATTCAGTATACACCGCAGATGCTGCAGATAATACGGTATCATCCATATTAAATCTATTATTATGATGATCGTATGTAGCTTCTACTTCAGGGTTTTGAATACCAATAAAGGCAAAGCATCCTGATTTATCTTGTAAATACCATGCAAAATCTTCTCCAGGCATTACTTTACGCATCTTAGAAAGCTTGTCCTCACCTAATGTATCAATAACGACACGTTCTGCAAGTTCACTGGATTCAGGATCATTAATAGTAGGAGGCACTTTTTTTATATATTCTAATGTAGCAGTCGCTCCATAGGCTTCTGCAGTGTGTTCCACAATGCGGCGAATAGTATCGACAATGTATTGTTCTTGGTTTGGATCAAAGAAACGAACCGTACCGCCCATGGAAGCTTCCCCAGGAATGACATTCCATTCTGAGCCAGAGTGAATATTGCCAATCGTAACAACGACGGAATCAAGGGCACTCACATTACGAGAAACCACAGTTTGCAAATTCATAACGATGGCACTAGCCACCACGATAGCATCGACCGCTTGGTGTGGCTGCGCACCATGACCTTGTTTGCCTTTTACGTTAATAGTAATTTGGCTACTTGCAGCCATACGAGGACCTTCCTCAACAGACACAAGACCCGCTGGCAAATCGATCCACACATGCCCTCCAAAGATAGCATCTACCTTATCATACCAATCGCCAAACTTAATGAAATCCGGAGCCCCTGCTCCAGTTTCTTCCGCAGGTTGAAATGCTAAATATACATCGCCTTCGATGCGGTCTTTCATAGACATTAGCATCTTTGCCGCACCTAGTAAAATAGCCATATGTCCATCATGACCGCAGGCATGCATTTTACCCTCTACTTCAGATTTATAATCTACTGCATTATGTTCATGAACAGGCAATGCATCGATGTCAGCACGTAACGCAATGGCTTTGCCAGGCTTAGAACCATGAATAATGCCGATTAATCCGATACCACGGTCTGTATCTACATGAACCTCTACGCCCATAGACTCTAGCTCTTTAGCCAAGGTCTTCGTCGTTTCAAACTCTTCATTACTAAGCTCTGGATGTTTATGGAAATATCTACGCCAATTTTGAACATAACCTTTATATTGTTCTATTAAATCGCGACTATGCATCATATCGCCTCCTCTAATATCCTCTAATTTCAGTATATCAATCGTATATCAATATGCATTGTTAATATATATTGATTAAACAGTTTACGAATTTATAAATACAAAATCTACTGTACCAAGAAAAACCCTTTGTTTAGGGGAATAACAGGGTAAATGTAAAAGAAAACGACAGGCAACGCCATGTCGTTTTCTCAGTTTCTTATCGGTTGCGCAATACTGCTTGTACCGCTAAGGATACAACAGCTGTTGCAACTGTCACAGCAGCGGTGATTTTCGCCGTTGTGATAATTTCTTCTTTTGTAGGTTTTGCTTTAGCTGCAATGTCCAACGTTTTTGCTACCGCTGGAACCAATACTTCATTACGTAAGGATTCTGTATTCATATTTACTCCTCCAATATAGACTGTTTCTTTTAGGGTAACACGAATACGGAGTAAAGTCTATATAATCATCGGTTTATTTCCATAGTTCAATGTTACATAACTATAGTAAACAATATTTATGAAAGTTAAACAAAATCTTACTGTGCCGCTAATTCTTCAATCACATCGGCTAAAATAGCAATAGCTTTTTCCAATTGTTCTTGCGGAATATTAAGAGATGGTAAAAGACGCACCTTATTTTTAGCAGATAAACATACTACGCCTTTTTCAAGACATTTAGCTATAACGGCTTTAGCATCAACCGTAGTTTCAATGCCAAGCATGAGGCCCATACCGCTAACACCAAGAACGCCAGGTTTACCAGTTAAGGTAGCCTTTACGTATTCCCCTTTTGCTTTTACAGAGTCAAGGAGTTCAGGAGTTAACCGGCTAATAATGGTATTACCTGCAGCCGCGCAGATTGGATTACCTCCAAAAGTAGTGGCATGAGCACCAGCATTTAATACATATTGCATTTTTTCATTGAATAAGGTTGCACCCATTGGTAGCCCCCCGGCCAAACCTTTTGCAGTAGATACAACATCTGGTTCGATACCAAATTGTTGGTATGCATATAAGCTGCCAGTCCGACCATTACCAGTTTGTACCTCATCGATGATTACCAATTGATCGTGTTCATGAGCATATTTTGTTACGCTTTGGACAAACTCCTTATCTAATGGCATAACACCACCTTCACCTTGAATAGGTTCCATCATGATGGCACAAACAGCTGGATTAGCAAGGGCTTTCAAAGCCGCATCAATATCATTGGCTGGGGTATGAATAAAGCCTTCCGTAAATGGGAAGAAATGTTGATGGAATACATCTTGTCCTGTCGCAGACAAGGTGGTAATAGTACGACCGTGGAAACTATTGACTAAGGTAACAATTATATGACGCCCTTCGCCATATTTGTCATGGCTGTATTTACGCGCTGCCTTAATCGCACATTCGTTAGATTCTGCACCAGAGTTAGAGAAAAACACTTTTTTCATCCCCGTTTTCGCGCAGAGTTGTTTCGCTAGTTCAATTTGTGGCAAAGAATAGTATAAATTAGAAATATGATTCAACGCATGAGACTGCTTAGTAACAGCCTCAGTCCACTCATCATCGTCAACACCAAAGGCGGTTACGCCAATACCAGAGCCGAGGTCGATGTACTCTTTACCATCTACGTCCCACAAGAGAGAACCTTTTCCTTTTTCAAAGCATACGTTAAACCGACCATACGTATTGGCTATATATTCTTTATCTTGTTGTTCAAAATCGATTGCATTACTCATTATATCCTCCAAATGTACGGTCATGCCGTCGTCTATCTATGTAAAAGATACCCAATAGATGATTACCAGTATTATGTTTACTATATTAAGCAACAAACATGGTGCCAAGGCCTTCATCGGTTAATAACTCGATAAGAATGGCATGTGGAATTTCACCATTGATGATAAATACCTTTTGTGCCCCTGCTTCTATGGCCTCTAAGCAGCAATCTACCTTTGGAATCATACCGCCTGCAATGACACCATCCGCTTTTAACTGAACTGCCTCAGCCATCGTAATTTTAGAAATTAAAGAATCTGGATCATGCACATCTCGCAATACACCATCAATATTGGTCATAGCTACCATGGTTTCCGCCTTGAGGGCACCTGCAATTTTCGCAGCTACCGTATCCGCATTAATATTGTAGGTCTTGCCATCGGCTCCCATGCCGATAGAAGAAATAACCGGAATATAGCCACGGCTAATTACGTCATGGATAATGCTGGTATCAATGGTATCAATATAACCTACGTAACCAAGTTCTTCGTTTTGTTTATGAACTTGAATCATGTTGCCATCTACGCCACAAAGGCCAACAGCTTTGCCACCAAGATCCGTTAAATCCGCCACGAGCCCTTTATTCACTTTGCCGGCTAGCACCATTTGTACAACATCCATCGTTGCTTCATCGGTAACACGTAATCCATTAGCAAAATGTGATTCAATTTGCATCGCCTCTAAGGTGCTATTAATAGCTGGACCACCACCATGAACGAGGACTACTTTTACCCCCACTAATTGAAGTAATAGTAAATCCTTCATGACAGATTTCTTTAACTCTTCATCCACCATGGCATTGCCGCCGTATTTAACGACAACGTACTGATCTGTGTATTGTTTTATATATGGAACGGCCGCCGTTAAGATATGCGCCCGCATTGCATTTGTTACATTCTTCATAGATTCCTCTCTAACCTAATACTAAACCAGTATCCTCTGGTAACCCCAATGCAATATTCATACATTGAACGGCGGCACCCGATGCACCTTTACCTAAATTATCGAAAATGGCGTGAACCATAATGCGTTCATCGTTACCAGTGACATAGATTTTCATGCTATCCGTATTGCTCAATTGATTAGCGTTTAACATACCGCTATTGCTATTTTCAGTAAATGGTGCAACCGTAACGATTGTACTATCTTTGTAAAAGTATTCTAACGTTTGTTGTACCTTATCAATACAAACAGGTTTATGACATAAACGACTATGAATACCTACTGTAACCTCCATCCCAGAATAGTAATCATCAACGATTGGCATAAAAATTGGTGCTTCACTAAGGCCGCATACATGTTGTACTTCGGGTAAATGTTTATGTTCTTGACCAAGCCCATATTGACGTGGAGCATAAAGGAAATAGTCCTTAGGACTACTTTCATATTGACCAATCATCTTCTTACCACCACCGCTATAGCCTGTTAAGGATGTAATAGTGAAAGGATAATCCGCTGGCACGAGCCCTGCCTTTACAAGAGGCGCTATACAAGCAATCATACCACTCGCATGACAGCCAGGATTTGCAATATGTTTTTTAGTAGCAATAGCTAGCTTATAATTAGTACCAAGTTCTGGGAAACCATAGGTCCAATTAGAATCAGTTCTAAAAGCGGTAGATGTATCGATTACCTTGCACGGCAAGTCACCGATAACCGCCATAATATCTTTAGATGCCGCATCAGGTAAACAAAGAAATACGATGTCTGCCTTTTTTGCGACCACTTTAATGGCCTCTACATTTTTGCGATCCTCATCAGCAGTCGCTAAGAGTTCTATATCTTTTCGATCGGATAATCGTTCATGAATTCTAAGACCCGTTGTGCCTTCATGACCAACAATAAATACTCTGTGGGGTGTCATAATAAACCTCAATTCTCACCTATTGGTGACTCACACCTATTTATACATCCCTTGAACCAGTATAAATAGAAAACCAACTATACCATACATCACCTTCTAGGGAGATGAACTTACTTCAATGGATAGTCACTAAATGTGGCAACCATAACCGCCTTAATAGTATGAAGACGATTTTCTGCTTCTTGGAACGCTAAAGAGTTTGGCCCTTCGAATACCTCTTCGGTCACCTCAATGCCATTCATGCCAAACCGTTCATAAATATCTTTACCTACTTGTGTTTCTGTGTTGTGGAACGCAGGTAAACAATGGCAGAACTTAGTATTTGGATTGCCAGTTAATGCCATCATTTCTGCATTTACTTGGAATGGTTTAAAGGTATTGATACGTTCCTCCCACATATCATATGTATCGCCCATCGTTACCCACACACCAGTGTAAATAACATCTAAGCCTTTAACCCCTTCAGCTACATCATCTGTACAAGTAATAGTAGCACCTGTTTCTTTAGCCACCTTTAAGCACTCTTCGTAGAATGGACCAGCTGGCCAGTATTGTTTAGGGCCAATAAGTCTGAAATCCATCCCCATTTTAACGGCACCACTCATCAAAGCATTGCACATATTAGATTGACCATGACCTACATAGGCAAAAGAAATTTCATTCAACGGTTTGTCGATATTTTCTTGAAGTGTTAAGAAATTGGCTAATGTTTGTGTAGGATGATCCATATCGGTAAGTCCATTCCAAACTGGTACACCAGAGTATTCTGCCAATGTATCTACATCCTCTTGGTCAAAGCCTCTAAACTCAATGGCATCATACATGGAGCCAAGAACACGAGCCGTATCCTTTAAGGATTCTTTCTTATTCATTTGAGAACCTGTAGGACCAAGATATGTTGTAAAAGCCCCTTGATCAGCAGCCCCGACTTCAAAGGCACAACGTGTCCGTGTGGAATCCTTTTCAAAAATTAATGCAAAGTTTTTACCCACCAATGTTTTGATTTCTTTACCTGCTTTTTTATCAGCTTTTAATTTTTTTGCTAACTCCAAGAAGTATTTAATTTCCTCTGGTGTATATTGAAGCATTGTTTTAAATGATGTATGTTGTAAACTTTTCATGATAACCTCTTATTTCAAACTATGTGTTTAACTACTTTTCTTGTAAATATTCGGCGGCAATAGCTGCCATCATTGTGATACCTGGTTCAAGGATACTTTCATCGATGGTGAAAGCTGCATTATGCAAAGCCGGATTGCCTTCAAAGCCAGTGCCTAACCAAAGGAACGCACCTTTGATTTTATGAAGATAGGCGGAGAAGTCTTCTGCTGCCATGGATGGGAACTCAGGATGTACCACTGCGTCTTTACCAAGATATTTCTCTACAATAGATGTGGCATAATCGATGGCCTCTGGATTATTGATAGTAGCACCATGACCACGTTTATAATCCAAAGTGCTTTCCGTTTTAAACATCACATCGAGGGCCTGTAAGCTTTCACCTAATCGTCGCTCAATATAATCACGTTTTTCTGGTTCATAGGTCCGACAAGTACCTTCAAGATACACATCACCACATCCTACGTTATATCGGTCCCCACCATTAATAACTCCGATAGTACACACGAGATTTTCCATAGGATTCGTTTCGCGAGCTACCATCGACTCTACATTTACAATCCAGTTTGCAGCAGCTACGATAGCATCTACACCGTTATGTGGCTCAGCAGCATGGGTTGATTTTCCTTTAATATGCACAACGAAATGATCGGAAGCAGCCATAAGATTGCCTTTTTTAAGACCTACCGTACCTACTGGCAATTGAGGCACCACATGAAGGCCATATATCTCATCCACATCGTCGAGGATACCGCTATCAACAATGCCTTGAGCCCCTGGGAATAAAGCCTCTTCTTCAGAAGGTTGGAATACCAGTTTCACAGTCCCATGTAATTGATCTTTAATGGATTGTAGAATCGCCGCTGCACCAAGTAAAATTGCCATGTGGCTATCATGACCACAGGCATGCATAACGCCTTCATTTTGTGAAGCAAAGGACAAGCCTGTTATTTCATGTATGGGTAACGCATCCATATCGGCACGCAATGCAATAACAGGGCCTGTATGAGCACCTTCTATCTTACCGATAACAGCATAATCAGAAACATCGTTTACAAAGGGAATTCCTAGTTCACCAAGCACCTTTTGAATAAATAAAGAGGTATTTTTTTCTTCACCAGATAACTCTGGATGACTATGAATATGTCGGCGCCATTCCACAACTTGTTCTTTATATTGGGAGGCATATTTCTTAATTAAATCTTGTAATGTGTTCATTACTCTATCTCCTTTATACACTGTATGTATATTTTATACATATTTTGTGTATTTTTATAATCTATACACGTATTATAATACTACCTACCATAATAAGCAAGTATTTATACAAACATTCTGTATTTTTATTTTTTATATTATTAATCAATTTTACTCATGGATTCTTGCTACCTTTAATTAGAGAAAAATAAGAAAAGACACCTCCCAAAGAAGGTGTCTTTTCTTATTTTTCAATGACTGATTCGTCGAGCTGAGTACCATCAGGTAAAAATGATTTTACAATCAGCTTATTTGGTGTTACGGTCATAGACATATAATTATTCGTTTCAGGCTGAGGTGCTACATATACATCTAAGGGATGTTGCTTCCACTTAGGACGTCGTGCATCACCAGCTATACCTGTAAGGATATATAGTGGACCAGATGGGTCTCGATCAAAGTTTCGTACATGGCCACGGTTGCGGTATGTATGTAAATGAGCAGATAAAACTAAGTCTACATTAAACTCATCGAAGATAGGCATAAATAATACGCCCTCATCATCGAAACCTACATCGCGACTTGCACCTGGTCGGTCAAAGGCATATCGGAATGGATCACGATGCATGAGGACTACAGTCCACTTTTTAGTATTAGCTGCTAAATCTTGACGTAGCCACTGAACCTCTACATCGTACAAATCAGGATGATGAGTATCATGATTATCCTCATGATTACTTTCATACAACATCGTATCTAATACAACGTAATGCACATCGCCAAAATCATAGGAATAATAACGGCGATTAAATATTTCATTCCCATTAGGCGGTACTGCGAAGTAATTCAAATATGCATAAGGCTCGCGCATTTTCCAATCTAATGTATACATCTCATGATTGCCTAAGGTCGTTGCTAACGGCACATTAGCACTCAATGGTCTGATGGAATTCAACCAAGTGCGCCATTGATATGCCTGCTCCCCATTATCTACGAGATCGCCCATGCTAATATACAAGGCCGTCCTTGGATTGCGATGTGCGGAATCCTTAACAATCTGCTCCCACGCAGAATAATCGCCAGATTGAGAATCTGGATAGATAAGAACATCATACACACTGGCGCCAGCCGTTTCCAGGGAGTACCAATCACTACGGCGATCACTACCATAACCAACTCGATATTCGTATTTAGTATTAGGCGCCAAACCAGTTAATGTTCCCTCATGGATATAGGTAGTACTACCATCATCGGTAAAAGCTTTATCTGTAGCTCTTATCGTTTGAGTCGTATCGGCTCCAACAAGACGATACTCTATTACCGCATCAGCTTCGCTGTTATCTGATTGCCACATAATAGTACGACTCGTGCTGTTATCTTGAGCTACAATTTGTCGAATGTATCGACTTTCAGAATCGAGGAGCGGCTTTATCTCTTGGCCACTTACAACAGCCGCTGTTCTAGCTATACGACTCTGTATGGCATCTTTATATACATAGCCTCCAGTAACTAATACAGCCAAAACCACAATAGCTACAGTTGTTTTTAATAGTTTACTTTTATTCATATAGGTCCTTTATGTAGATATCTATTAAGTACTAATATGAACACATTATAAAACTTAAACTTAACTTTAAGCCAAATAAGATTTTTCTATACTTATTCAACATCTACGTTTCTATATCTAGCAGAAATACATCCCAACATATTTAATTGCGGTATGTTCCATTCATTAGGTAAATAGATATCACAGGTAAGCTCATCCCCTAAGGAGTTATTGGCTATAAATTGATAGCGACCTAGTTCCTCATTGCTACCTACTCTTTCAATCTGATTTAAAGTAGTGCCACCCCAAAACCGACTAAATTCTGCCCATATAGTTTCCGCATCAACTTGAGATAACTCAACCTGTAGTCTATATGCTATCCCAACTTTGCAGCGTTTCTTTCGTCCACTTTCATCAGCACTACAGACCTTAATGAAACCTTTATCAAATAACCATTCTTGATCATCCAACGATTGAACTCGGTTGGAAATGAGTTTTTTAAAATTTGAAAGATCCGTAAGAAACTGTTTACACGCTCCCTCAAATGTATCTAATCTATCTATATTGCTCAATTCACAATACCTCTATTAAAGAATTTACCTATTATTTTTCGTAATATTGTTTCATTTGCGTATAGCCATTAACGATGACTTCAATTTCTCCCGTTCTAGGATGGAAGATAAGTCCATGAATTGGCACGTCTTTAGGAATTAAAGGATTCATACGCAATTCGTCCACTGTTTCTTCCACATTTTCTGCAGGATGGGTAAAACCATCAGCCCAACGTTCCATTTCTTTTCGCACCATGTGAATCGCTTCTGGAGAAATGCCACGAGCTAACATTTTTTCTGTTAAATCTTTTGCTGTAGTTTTAGCCATGCCACATTCGTGATGACCAATAATAAAGATTTCGTTAACACCTAACTCATAAATACATACGAGCAAGCTCCGTACAATACCATCAAAAGGGCCTGTAATACAATTGCCTGCCGTTTTAACAATCTTTGCCTCACCTCGCCCAATATCCATAGAATCCTCTAAAAAGTTTACGAGGCGCGTATCCATGCATGTAACAATAGCCATTTCACGGCTAGGCATTTTACTACACTTTGTATCTGTATCTACATAACCTGTATTTTGATCTTCTACATATTCTCTATTGTGGGCTAAAATATCATCTAATAAACTCATGATACCTCCTATAGTTAAAGGTCTCGGCATACAACCAAGCTCTCTATATCAATAATGGTCGATATACATATTATATCATATTAAGTTGTACACGCTTTAAGCCACAAAAAATAGGTCTATTCAAATACATGTATTATATATTTGAATAGACCTAAAACGCTTATAAAGTACATTTAGAGTACACACCTTATTTGTCAGGTGTGGATAAGGCTTCAATGGCAACGCTACCACCGCGCACGACTTCAATACGGTTCACGAACATATCTTTAAATAAGGCAATCATATCATTATTTTTAGATACAGTTTTTACACATTGAACAAGTACAGATTTACGATTATAATCCACAACTAACAAATCAAAGGTTTTGGCAATGCGAAAAATTTCTTGTTTGTCCGCTTCTTTACAGCTATTGACCTTGATAAATAGTAATTCTTTTTTCGTAATTCGCATGTCAGTAAAGTCGATAACTTTAATAACCTCCACACTGCGATTTAGTTGCTTAATAATTTGTTCGTACGTCAAATCATCACAAGTAAGATCAATCGTCATACGAGACATGGTAGGGTCTTCAGTTTCCCCTACCGTCAATGTATCAAGATTATAATTTTTGCCTGCGAAGAGGCCTGAAATCTTAGCTAGTACACCGATTTGGTTTTCTACATACGCTGAAATACAGCGTTTTTTCATTTGTACTTCCATAGCCCCTCCTATTTTTTATCCTTCAACAACATATCACTTAAAGACTTACCTGCTGGTACCATTGGCAACACATTGAGCTCCGTTGGAATGATGAACTCGAGTAGGGTTGGACCATTTTTGAAAGTATCTGCCAATTGGAACCCTTTTTCGATGTCCTCTACCTTAGTAATACGCATTGCCTTTGCGCCATAAGCTTCCGCCAATTTCACAAAATCCGGTACATACTCAAACTCATCATTGTCGATTATGTCTCGCGTAACAATGGCACTTTCATCCATCATCAAGTTCGTACAAGCGTAACGTTTATCGTAAAATAATTGCTGCCATTGGCGTACATTTCCGAGGAAGCCATTATTTAAAATAATTAACGTCACAGGCAAACGGTAGTGCATAGCAGTGGCAAACTCTTGGATATTCATTTGCACGCCACCATCACCACAGATGGCAAATACACGCTTATCTGGATTTCCCATTTGCGCCCCTAATGCAGCAGGGAAACCATAGCCCATAGTCCCTAAGCCACCAGACGTCAACATTTGATATTGACCTTTCACATCAAGGAACTGGGTAGTCCACAATTGATTTTGACCCACATCGGTTGTAACGATAGGATGTTCATAATGATGATTGATGTACTCGATAACAGTTTGAGGTGTTAACCCCTCTTCGTCAGCTTGAGTGACAGGACGATCTGCCTTAAGTTGCTGTAATTGTTTTGGCCATTCGCCAAGGTCGTGAGGTTCAATATATTCTAAGATTTTTTCAATAGCCAATTTAGCATCTGCTACGATTGGAATATCAACCTTAATATTTTTAGAAATAGATGCCGCATCTACATCAATATGGATAATCTTACAATTTTGTGCAAAGGTACTTAGTTTACCGGTAATACGATCATTAAAGCGCGTACCAATAGAAATCATCACGTCACAGTCAGTTATAGCCACATTAGGGGCATAGCCACCGTGAATCCCTACATTACCAAGATACAATGGATGACGGCTATCAATAGCACCTTTTCCCATCAAGGTTGTTACAACAGGAATCCCTGTTTTTTCAACCAACTCCATCATAAGGTCGTTGGCCCCACTAATACTTACCCCACCGCCTAATAGGAATAGAGGCCTTTTAGCTTTACTAATAATAGAACAGGCCTTTTTAACTTGACCTACGTGAACAGTGGTATTTGGTTTGTAACCGCGAATATTAATCTCTGTTGGATATTCATCTGACCCCATAGCCTTCTGAATATTCTTAGGAATATCTACTACAACAGGGCCTGGACGACCTGTGCGAGCAATGTAAAAGGCCTCTTTCAAAATACGACCTAAATCTTTACGGTCGCGAACAGTAACGGCATATTTACAAATATTGCGGACGATACCAACAGTATCTACCTCTTGAAAAGCATCATTGCCCATGAGGCCTAAATCAACTTGTCCAGTAATACAAACGAGGGGCACACTATCTGCATACGCTGTGGCAATACCAGTCACAAGATTTGTAGCACCTGGACCGGAGGTTACCATACACACCCCTACTTTACCAGTACTCCGAGCATAGCCATCTGCAGCATGAGCTAAGGCTTGTTCATGACGAGGCAAAATCACTTTTACCTTATCTTGCTTATATAATTCATCCATGATATCGATGGTTGCGGCCCCAGGATAGTTAAATAAAAACTCTACCTGCTCCTCTTGAAGGGCTTTTACCAAATACTGTGCGCCTGAAATCATAGGTATCTCCTTATTTATATAATGCATGCATATCGAATTCTCAATATTCACATCAGATATATCTAAAAATTGAATATCTTATCTAGATATGTTATACTCAGTAGTGTACCATATGTTGTGGTACATGAATATGTATAAAATCTCAAATTATAGAAATATATGTAGATTCTATTTTGAAAGGACTGAATATCATGAAAGAAATCTTAGGTTTCCATTTAAACGGTTGCCCTTATTGCGCCAATGCATTCCGTGCTATCGATGAACTCGTTGCAGAAAATCCTGCATACGCAGATATTCACATCAACTGGGTTGAAGATCAAGATGCTCATGAGCTCTTCAAAACTCACCCATATGAATACTATCCAAACTTGTGGTTCGACCTCGACAAACAATACGAGGCGCAACCTGGTGAAAGCTATGACCAAACAAAATCTTTAATCAAAGCTGTATTGGACAAAGCACTCGCGTAAAAGGCTATATTTACAAATAAAAATGCACCCCTAACATATAATCTAATGTTAGGGGTGCATTTTAGTATACTGTAAGATTATAGCTTTTTTTGTACCATAAACTTGCTGACTGCCTTATACACTATTAAAATCAGTGCAATTTCTAAAGGGAAACAAATGATATTTTTAATAAGACGTCCAATAAATATAGCAGATACTGCTTTGTTATAAAATATTGTAAGCCACATTGTATTCAATATCAGATGTATGCATACAGTAACAATCGTTTCCGGTAAAAGTAATTGTTTAAATGTAACATTACGACCGTGTAAAAAATATCCATACACATAGCCTACAAGAAATTCAGATACGATAAAGCCGGGAAAGAATACCCCTTGCCCAAATAGGGACATACCTATAAAACAGGCAATAGCAGCCATTATACCTGCTGCCATAGGCCCATAAAGAATGCCAAATATAGCGGTTGATAAGAATCCAAAGGTAATATGTATAAATGTAGTATGAATAGCAAATATATAAGATAGTAAGACCGTCAAGGCTACAAATATTCCTGTCTTTACAATCATATCAGTTTTCATAAGATGTACGGTTCCTTTTTCTATCCTTCCACTCTAAATACATATGACGAACAACTTGAATGGGTGATACAAATAACATTCTAGGTCCACCATAGCGCATGATTTCACGTATTTTCTCACGATACGTAGGAGCATAGCAATGCGTTTTACATACGCTACAGAAGGTTTTGCTTTCCATATGAGGACATACATCTATACGATGTTCTGCATATTGCCAAACTTTCTGACACTCCTCACAAAGTTGCCCTTTAGGAGTGTGGTGCTTATTATGACAATAGATGCCAATAATTTGGTACATAGTTTTTAGTTCTAACTTACGTTTTTCATCAACTGTCATGGTTCTCTCCTATTTCACAGACCATGAAACCCATGCCACCTTATCAACAGTCTTATTATGAATTTCTCCATCAATAGCTAGTGGTTCAATGAGATTTCTAATCTCTTCTTTCATGTCTTCCATGTCTCCCCATCCATTATTATGAAGTCGCATGGTAAAATAATTAACTGCCTTTTCAAGAGACATAACCTCTGTTTCAGGAACTGTTTTATAAGTTACTTTCACATTATGCCCCATCTCATAGATTGCATCTAAACACTCTTTCATCTTGCCATCCCATGGGAAAGAATCACGACCAAAGAAATGTTCAGATAGCATATCTACCATTTCGTCACTGCGTTCGCTGAAAGCAATCCACAAGCATTTATCCTTACTTGCATCATGCATAGCGCGAATATTTTCTACATCAAACATAATTGGGCAGAAGATACTATATGCCAGGTCAAAGCTTTTATCCCAACCGAGTTCTCGACGAGTTTCATCAGACCAAGGTCCAATATATAAGCTAAGATCTAAACCTTCTGCCTCTGCCAATTGTTTAGCACCACGAATCATACCATCAGATAAATCAATACCAGTCGCTTTATAGCCTTCACGAGCTAAGCCCAATGCATAATCACAAACACCACAGCCTACATCAAGTGTACGACCATTCGCTGCAGGTAATAAATTTTCATCCTTTAAGAAGGCTAAAAAATCAGTGACCTGAGCCTTGCGATCCTCGCGATTGTGCATTTCTACAAAGTACTCGGAACGATGGTTCCATGCGTCTTGCTCATCACGCCAAACTTCGTTGACGGTAAGCTCTTGTATTTTATTTGTCATATTATCCCCTCTAAATAGCCCCATACCTAAATGGATGGGCTATTGATACATATATAAGTAATATTCACTTAGTTAAATTCACTACGTAATTTAACGCTCCCCTATATGTCCTAGTGTTCCGGCTAGGATGTTCAGATTTTCATATAGCTATCCTTATTGTACATCATTCTCAAAACAAAATGTGTTACCCAAATCACATTTATTATGTTATTTCGATATTATTAAATATAAAACTCTATATCGAAATCTTATCAGCACCTCAGCTCATGTATTTATCTATCTCTAACTAATTCATGCATATATCGCCATGTATTTCTCTCCCATTAATACATACAAAAAAGGCCTCTCGAAATTTCGAGAAGCCTTTTATTTGGTGCGCCTAGCAGGATTCGAACCTGCGCACCCGGTTCCGGAGACCGGCGCTCTATCCCCTGAGCTATAGGCACATGAATACCTAAAAATTATACCATATTACGCTATGGTTCGATAGTATAAAGTATATGAGGCAGATAGGCTTATAGAAAAGCCCTCAATGTAGATTAAAATTTCAGCTACCATTGAGGACCCATCAGTATATATCTTCCGCTTAAAATTTCTCTTTAAGCACTGCTAGTAGAGCATCACAGCTACGACTGACATCATCATAGGTTTCGTCAAAGTTTCCCGTATACCAAGGATCCTTTACATCACGGCTTTCACCAATGAACGACATTGCCTTGTAAACCTTAAAATCTACGTCATCCCCAATAATACGCTTTAAATTACGCGCATTATTTTCATCCATAATGATGAGATAATCAAAGTTGTAATAATCTTCCATCGTCACTTGTCGTGCCTTGCGACGAGTATAGGGAATACCCATTTCATCTAATTTATCTTTAGTCCCATAATGAGTGTCGTTCCCTATCTCCTCACGAGATGTAGCTGCAGACTCAATATAAATAGAATCACTTAGTCCAGCCTGCTCAACGATATGCTTCATATAAAATTCTGCCATCGTAGAACGGCAAATATTGCCATGACAGATGAATAAAATATTAACCATTATAACTCCTAATGAATAGAAACTTAATCATAAAAAACTCCTTATATACTAATGGTCCTTACAGCATACGCTATAAGGACCATTAATGCAATATTCAATTAAAAATTATGCCGTATCCCAGCGTCAATGCGCCATGTATTTTCTACAGTAGCACCAAAGTTTTTAGTGAATGTACCATATAGATATGTACTAGGACGGACACTCCAAGACCCACCAATTTCAGCATCGAGCCATGTATCCTTCAAATCTACTGTTGTTTGTACTGTTGGATTGCCTGGTGCGGAATATGTTGTATTTACCTTACCAGAGAATTCATGCGCTAATGCTAATTTAGCGAAGATATTGGATTTTTCTGTTTCTTTCCCAATGCCAATACCAAGTCTGCCTACAGCAGAGTTCACAGCATCAGCTTTCACATGCATAGAACCACCACCGACAACAGAAGCATCATAGGATACACCATTCAAACGGCCTACAATAAATTCTACACTAGGATCGATGTAGAAGCCATTTTCCTTCTTAATACGTTTACCATATTCAGCGCTTAAGGATGTGCCATATGTATGGTAATCACCGTTCACACGTTGTCCACCTACGGAGTAGAGCTTATAATCATTGGATAATCTATTACCACGTGCAATGATATCTAAATAACGACCATCATCATGTTGTTTTGTGCCATACAAGGCGATGCCGCCAAGTTTGCCATCACCACTACCGTTGGCATATGAATTACTAGATGTACTGTAATCAATAGCGCCGCCAAAAATCCAACCATTAGAAGCCTTATGATCGTAGCCGACTTGTACCCCATTATACGTCATATGTGCATCAGCACCGTCTGTGATTTTAGATTTACCGCCTATATATTTTGCCCATACACCTTGGTTTGTATTAGCTAAACGAAGATCTCCTAAACGGCGTTGTAAATCATTGGTATTACTCTTCCATGCCATAGCAGTCGATGTAAGAGCAGATTTTGAATCACTCACTAAGGATGATTCATTAGCACGATTAATCTTTGTTGTATCATTTACAACAAGACGCCCCTGCGAGTCAAAATGATCTGCACCTAGTTCTGCAACAGCACCTGGACGAGTAATCCCTTCATTGATTTGAACTGTTGTGCTCAGTTTTTTATCATTGCCAGTATATTGTAATTTATCAGCTAAGGCTTGTATTTCCTTTCGGTAGCTATCATCATTAGTCAAATTAGCTCCATCGCCTTGCAAGGTAATATGGCTATTATCTGCAGCATGTTCAACAACAATATTCCCCTTTCCTTTTTCACTAGCTGGAACACCGGCCTTATAAACAGCATTCACATAGCCGCTATAATTTTGAATTGTAATAGGCCGTGCATCGATAGGATGAAGGATACCGGCTGCCGCTGGATTTGATCCACCTACGAGATTACGAACCTTACTGCCCTTGTATAGATATGCTGCATTATCCCCAGATGGACGTTCTCTTTTAGGGGTAGGCCGCTCCATACCAATCCATTCATTATTCCAAGTCCCTCCATTTTGTAAGTAAATATCAGCACCAGAATTATGAGGGTTCTTATTGCTTTCAGCATATTCATTTAATACAGCGCCCGTAAGTTTAGAATTAGGTGTTGTAAAAGCTAATGCTATATTCGTTGGCATTTCGTTATGATTTGGATCACGTCCATAATCCTTATTAATTAACCCTACATTCCCAACAGCGACCAATTCTTTAGACCCCGGATGTTTACCATCAGAGCCAGTATTAACATATACATCACCCTCTTCTGCCACCACAGAGTAAGTATCAGAAGTTTCTAAAGGATGCGTGATGATACGTCCACCACCATCAACAATAATATGACCACGTTGATTAGCTTGTAAACCGACACCGATAGCATCGATATCTACATTGCCTTTGACGTGAATATTAGTATCTCCATAATCTCTATCAGGATTGTCCTTGCTGAGTCTTGGCACTTTACCACCGTAACCAGCATACACAGCGCTCATATAGTAATGACCGAGTTCCCTTTTTGAGGCTGGTGCATCATTTTTAAGGCGTACAATCAAATCTTTATCCACCGTCAATTGTGATCCAAATCCATTATAAATACCTGATACATTTTTAGTTTTACCTGTATCTGTTAAGCTTTTACCATGCACATTAACCGTCAAGGTATCTTCTATATGCTTAACTTCTGGTTGTGTTTGTACCGGTGACCCCATTGTTAAGCCAAGCAATTCCTCCGCTTTATCGCTTGTGGCATTAATTTCTGTAGCAAATGCAGAGCAGGTCATTCCAGTTAATACCAATGCAGCCATCACAGCTGATACATTTCGTTGTAATTTCATAAAAATCTCTCTTTCTTACCTCGCTTAATACGAGGCTCTCACAGAACGCATTTATACGTACACCCTAAAATTATAAAAAGACCCCCTAAATCCAACTTAGGAGGTCTTGTTTATTTCACACACTTAGTAAATAGTATATCCTATATTATTCAGGATTGATGATGAAGGACAATGCACTGAAGTATTTATTTTGCTCACCTTTAGTTTGAGTTGGGAAGCCCACTTCAACGCCTACTACGTTAAGGCCGTTAGCACTTACTGCAACAGTTGCTTTACCGTTTTCATCAGCTTTGCTTTCGTTAGTAAGATCATTAATTACGTCTTTAATAAGAGGTGCATTTGCATATGGTTTACCGTCTTTCAAGACTTGGATTTCATATGTATCACCTTTTCTAAGAGTTAATGGGTTAACAGATGGAATGATTTGAATGAAAGCATCTTTATTATTGAAAGGTTTTGCTTCTGCATTCCAGTAGTGAACGTCATATTTAATGGCATGTGTACTTTTTTGAGCGCCTGGTACTTCTGTAATTGGTTTATGAACTGTTTTACCATCTTTGTCTTTTGTCCAATAGCCATAGTCAAAATCAGTTACTGTAATGCCCAATTTATCATTTGGTACAACTACTACATTTTTTTCATGTTTAATAACTTGTACAGGAATTACCATACCATTGTTATCTAAACCAATGATGCTTTTTACCATTTCTGGGCTATATGCATCATCAACAGGGCCTTCGCCAAGTACTAGCGCTTTTTCATCTAAGCGGTTAGCAAAGAATACGCCATGCGCATCAACGGAAGAGCACACACAACCTGCAGCCAAACCTACTGCAAATAAAGAAGCTAAGATTTTCTTATTCATAAGAACCTCCATAATCAATAACTTATTTCAACAAACTTGATATTATTATACAGCGTTACAAATATTTCGTATATACCAATACCCCTATCAGCAAGTTATTATGCGTATTTAGTATATTAACGCATTTTTATACCCATTAATCATAAATGATAAAATTATCATCTATTTTCATGGAGATATAATCCACAGGAATATGTTAGATAACAACTTATAGATTAGATAAAAAAGGCGCCCCCTAAGGAGCGCCTTTATATATCTGTATAAGATATTATTTTTTATTCTTTGCTGCTTTCGCACGTGCGTTGCGATCAAGGATTGTTTTACGCATACGAATACTTTCAGGTGTTACTTCAACAAGTTCGTCATCGTTGATCCACTCAAGAGCTTGTTCCAAGGAGAAGATACGAGGTGGAGTCAAGCGTACCGCTTCATCAGAGGAGCTGGAACGCATGTTGGTAACGTGTTTTTTCTTACATGGATTAACATCCATATCAAGTTCACGTGTATTTTCACCAATAACTTGACCTGCATAAACGTCTTGATTAGGGCCAACGAACAATGTACCACGGTCTTGAACGGAGTTCAAACCGTATGGAGTAGTTTCACCATTTTCGAAGGCTACTAAAGCACCGCGTGTACGGGAAGGAATTTCACCTTTGTATGGTGCATAGCCATGGAATACATGGTTCATAATACCATTACCTTTTGTAGCTGTTAAGAATTGGGCACGGAAACCAATCAAGCCACGAGCTGGAACTACGAATTCCATACGAAGATAACCGGCCAATTCAACCATATTAGTCAATTCAGCTTTACGTTGACCGAGATTTTCCATTACGGTACCCATAAATTCCTGAGGTACATCGATGGTCAATGCTTCGAGAGGTTCACATAATTGGTCGTTAATAGTTTTGAAAATTACGCGAGGTTTACCTACTTGTAATTCGTAGCCTTCACGACGCATAGTTTCAATCAATACTGCCAAATGCAATTCGCCACGACCAGATACTTTGAAAGCATCTGCAGAATCAGTTTCTTCTACTTTCATGGATACGTTAGTTTCTACTTCGCGGAACAAACGATCACGCAAGTGACGGGATGTAACAAATTCACCTTCACGGCCTGCGAATGGAGAGTTATTTACGGAGAATACCATGGACAATGTTGGTTCGTCGATGGAGATGGATGGTAATGCTTCAGGATTTTCAGCATCTGCTACTGTTTCGCCGATGTTGATATCGTCAATACCAGCAAATGCAATGATATCACCCATTTCAGCTTCATCAGTTTCAACACGGTTTAAGCCATTGTATGTGTACACACGACCGATTTTCGCTTTACGAGTACTTTCACCATTCATGATAGCCACTTGTTGGTTGGTTTTCATTTTACCGCGAACGATACGACCTACGGCGATTTTACCGATGAAGTTATCGTAATCAAGTGTAGTTACCATAAATTGAAGAGGACCTTCCATATCACCTTGTGGTGCAGGAATTTCATCAATCAATGTTTTGAATAACGGTTCCATGTTTACAGCTTCATCATCCCAATTAGTTTTGGACACACCTGAACGAGCAGATGCGTATACTACAGGGAAGTCGAGTTGATCATCATCAGCTTCAAGTTCCATGAATAATTCAAGAACTTCATCTTCAACCTCTTTAACGCGTTGGTCAGGACGGTCGATTTTATTGATAACTACGATTGGTTTCAATTTTTGTTCTAAGGCTTTACGCAAAACGTATTTAGTTTGAGGCATTGGACCTTCGTAAGCATCTACGAGAAGCAATACGCCGTCAACCATGTTAAGTACGCGTTCCACTTCGCCGCCGAAGTCAGCATGGCCTGGAGTATCAACGATGTTGATTTTAATACCATCATGCATTACAGCAGTGTTTTTAGACAAAATAGTAATACCGCGTTCACGTTCCAAGTCGTTGGAGTCCATTACGCGTTCTGCTACTTTTTCATTTTCACGGAACACATGGCTTTGTTTTAATAACGCGTCCACCAAAGTAGTTTTACCATGGTCAACGTGGGCGATAATCGCTACATTACGAAGATTTTCGCGAATCATAAGATCCTCCCTTTAATTCTTTCAGTATATTCTATATCACATAGCCTCGATAAAACAGGCTATGCAAGTATATTCCCCAAAATTGGCAACAGTTAATTATAACGCAGTCTATAGAAAAAAGTCAAAACAGTACACCTATTCTAATCATGGCAATTTCAACATTCGATTATACTTTTGACTCATCTTAGGACACAACCTATTTATGCTCTATCGCCCGCTTAGCAGATTTACGCAACAACGGAATTTGTTTATCTGTTAAATGGAAACAGAATTTAGGAATCAACTTTTCTATAATCTCCTTATCAGAGGCTTTCAAAATATATTCTGGCTGTAGTATAAGTTCTAATGCATCAAGCCCAGGATAATCTTTACCTATACTCCAATCATGATTTTTATTAAACGGACAGCAGTCTTGGCAATTATCACAACCTAATATCCACTCTTCCAACATATCCTCTGTCACACCTTCTGGCAATTTACCATCACCAAAGGTATTGATATAAGATACACAGATTAATGGATTCATTGTAAAAGGTGCAGATAGAGACTTCGTTTTACACTTTTGCTGACATAAATCGCAAGTCTCTGGACATGGTGGTATCTCTAGATGACGAATATACTCACAAGGCTGATCAATTAAATAGGCTACCAATTCATAATTAGAGCCTTTAGGTCCATAAAAGAAATTGTTTTTTCTATAAATTCCAAGTCCTGCCGCTACAGAAGCAGGGCGCAAAGGAACAACACCAGTAGGCTTTGCTGTTTCACCACCAATAAATTGGATGTTCTTATCATTGAACCATGTTTCAAAAGATCGCCTTTGTTTGACTTCGACCCCATCAGGGATATTAGCTAACGATAGTAGTAAGCCTTTTGCATATCGCTTTTGAAGCGAAGCAGGAAACTTATACGCTCCAAAATATTCAGTACAAACCACTATAGATTGTGCCCAAGGATAGTTTTCTTTCAATGTTAAAAAGGCATTACTATGTGCATATACCTTTTTACTTTCAGGTACATCTTCTAAACGCTTTATCATTCGTTCTTTATAAAAATCAAGTGCATCAAGAGGTACTATACCACAATCGTCATACCCACATGCTAATGCTTTATCATGAATCTCTTGGGCCAACAATGTATTCATATCATCGCCTCCCAAATATAGACTAACTATATAAATATCATACGCTTATAATGGACATAAAAAAAGATTTCTTATGAATCCATCATCCCTAAAAAGAGTAACGTTACATAAGAAATCTTATATTAGTATTTAGTTGATATTAGTCTTCACCAATCATACGTACTTCGGGCTCAAGGTGTACACCATGTCTATCGTACACACGACGCTGTACTTCTGCAATCAAATCAAGTACGTCCTTTGCACTAGCACTACCTGTATTGATGACAAAGCCTGCATGTTTGTGGGACACTTGCGCATCACCTACAGACAACCCCTTTAGGCCTGTTTGTTCAATCAATGTACCTGCAAAGTATCCTGGTGGACGTTTAAAGGTTGAACCTGCACTGGCATATTCCAAAGGTTGCTTGGATTCACGTTTTTCTGTTAACTCATCCATACGCGCCTTGATGGCATCCTTGTCGCCTGGTTTGAGTGTCATAATAACTTCCCCAATAACCTCATGATTATCGTGGAATACACTATGACGATAAGCAAAGTCCAGGTGAGATGCGTCATACTCTTTAATATTTCCTTGGAAATCCACGGCTCTCACTGCAGTAACTACATGGCTCATTTCCCCGTCATAAGCACCTGCATTCATAAATACGGCACCACCAAGTGTGCCTGGAATACCAATAGCAAATTCAAGACCAGATAAACTATTCTCCCAAGCAAATTCAGAAGCATCTTTTAACATATACCCGGAACCAATGCACAATGTGTTTTCGTTACAGTCCATAATTTGAGTCATATGTCGAACCGATACAACAGCACCGCGGATACCTCCGTCTTTCACCAAAATATTAGATCCACAACCAATAATAGTTACAGGCACATCTAATTCGTGAATGGTACGAAGCGTAAAACTAAGTTCTGCCATCGTAGTAGGTTCAATAAATAAATCCGCAGGTCCTCCAATTTTGAATGTCGTATGATGACAAAGGAGCTCCTGCTCGCGTACACGTGTACTTGGTAATTTTTCTAATAAAGCGGTTTGTAATACCTTAATGTTGTGGTTGTTGTTCGCCATGATCTAACACTTTCATCCCCTCAGTGATTGGTTCGCTAATGATTTTGTAAATATCATTAGAAATCTGGCTCCAACGCATTTGCGCTTGCAAATAAGCAGTCGCTGCAGCATTTTCCTGAATTTGAGGCATCAATTCCTCTTGTTTCTTTTGCAACTCATCTGTTTCTGGAGCACCGGACAACTTAGCATATTCCCATTGCATTTGTTGTGCCATAAATGTGCGAACCAAACCCGTTGCTACTGCATCTGCCTTCACTGCTTCCTGAGCAGCCATTAATTCTTTGTACTCTTCGGATTCACGCATTGCGTGAGCTAAATCATGAGCTTTATCGTAGTTCATAATATCCTCCTCCAAACAACACCGTTAAAATCGCTACCGGTCATATAGATTTGGTAGGTCTCCTAACACATACGTATAATATATTCCTTAATTATAAAAGTCTATTTATTTTGATTGAATCCAATTGCCTTCAGCCTTAAGATCTGGATAATCAAGTTGACGCATACCTTCATAAGCTATGATTGCCACCGCATTAGATAAGTTCAAAGAACGTGCTTCATCTACCATGGGTATACGAATGCATGTATCCTCTTTACCATCTAATAAACTTTCAGGCAACCCTCTTGTTTCAGGTCCAAAGACGAGCATATCACCAATTTCATATTTCACCTCGGAATGAGTATGCTTTGCTTTGGTAGTAGCATAGAAATATCTACGATCAGGATATTTCTCATATAATTCTTGAATATTTTCATGTACCTGTACATCTACCAAGTGCCAGTAATCAAGGCCAGCACGTTTTACATGCTTGTCATCAATAGAAAAGCCAAGGGGTTTGATCAGATGTAAGGTCATATGATTGGCGGCGCATAAACGCGCTATATTTCCTGTATTACCTGGAATTTCAGGCTCATAAAGTACTATTTCCATTTTCAATCCCCTATTCTTTATATCTATATTATTCTACAAAGGAACGGACAAAATGTCCACTTTTCCCGCCTTCTTTTTCTACAAGATATGTAGGACCTATAATCATCCCTTTATCAATGGCTTTACACATATCGTAGACTGTTAAAAGTCCTACTTGAACCGCTGTAAGCGCTTCCATTTCAACACCTGTCTTTCCTGTCGTTTTTACGGTAGCCCGAACCTTAACAGCACGATTATGTGTAGCATCCGTACAGGCAGGACTTTCACCATCAACAAGAGTACAATGCACCTCAACCTTAGTTAACGCCAATGGATGACAAAGGGGAATGAGATTACTCGTCTGTTTCGCCCCCATAATAGCTGCTAATTGAGCCACACTAAGAACATCCCCTTTTTTTATTGTTCCCGCCTCGATGCGCTCATAAATGGCATCATTAATAGCAATAAACCCTTCTGCCACGGCAGTACGAGTTGTAATATCCTTATCTGATACATCTACCATCCAAGCATTTCCATCTTGATCAAAATGTGTTAAATCCATAATATATCCTTACTAATTATGTATAAATTATCACCAATAGTTTTATTTTCATTTATTATATTATACAATAGAATTAAGAATTGTATGTACAAGGAAGGAAGTGTTCCTATGAAAACAAAACTAACTTATTTTGGTCACGCTTGCTTTATGCTCACACGTGGCGATGTATCCATGATTTTCGACCCATTCTTGACCGGTAATACATGGGATATCGCTAAAAGAGAAGACATCAAATGCCAATATATCTTTGTCAGTCATGGTCATGATGATCATTATGGCGACACAGATTTTATTGCCAAAGCAAATGATGCACTCGTTATTTCTACTGCTGAGGTAGCGGGTAAAGCGGCAGCTGCCGGTTGTCGTACACACGCCATGCATTTAGGTGGCAAGTTCGACTTTGAATTCGGTTCTGTTCGAATGGTTCCTGCCTTCCACGGTGCTGGCATTCCTGGAGGTCATGCCGCAGGTTGTCTTGTAGATTTCTATGGCGACATTATTTACTTCGCTGGCGATACTGCACTTTTTAGTGACATGAAATTATTAAATCGCTTTGGTGAAATCGATTACGCACTTCTTCCTATCGGTGATAATTTCACAATGGGCGTTGAAGATGCAGCCCTTGCCGCTTCCTATGTAAGAGCGCGCATCTCCATTCCAATTCACTACAAAACATGGCCTGTTATCGACCGTGAACCAGGTGTATTCACAAGTTTAGTTGAAGGCAAATACAACCAAACAGCTCTCATTATCGATCCAGGATCCTCTATCGAGCTTAATAGCTAATAGAAATTATTTACAAACAAAAGTAGCAGTTATTTAGTGTTTACTAAATAACTGCTACTTTTTATATTTAAATACTAAAAAATATTTTTACAAGAATAGCCCATTAAAGTTTCTTCGATATAATCTTCTTCAATTAAAAGCTGAATTCCATCTAAAATATCTGAAACGGGGAATCTATTGCACTTATCAACAGACCATTTAACAAAACCTTCAATTATTTCACTTTCGGTTGCTCCACGTTGCTCTCGTACAATATATAAAATTGTAGCAACACATTCTATTTGATGTATATCAGCTACCTTATTCATAAAATATATAGATTTATCTAATGCCGGTTTTAACTCGTTACATTTTTTTATAGTTTTTTCACTTATTATTTCAGAATTTATACTATCAAATAACTTTTTAGTAGACTTAATATTATAAAAGTTTTTGTACTCAAGTATATTCCGTGAAATTATACGAATAGAGTCATCATAAGGGCCATTTTTATAAGCATTGAATCTAAAATATGGATTTATTAATTTAGCATCCATAAAGAAAGCAGTTTTTTGAAGAACTAAAGGCTTAAAAATTTTACTATTCAAATTCAATTTTATATATACTAAAATTAATGCAGCTAAGGATACTTTAGGCTTAGATTTTGGAATCACTACAGAAGTCACACCAGGTTCATGAATATAAATATCTACATCAGTTAATGAAGATAATTTCTCTACAATAATAGATTTCACCTCTAACCAATTCAATCCTCCATTACCACTACCCAACGGAGGGATTGCAATAGACTTTAATCTTTTCTCAATAATAATACGTCTTAAATCATCTAAACCTTTAATAATGTACTCTAATTTTGAAGGCGTTCTCCACTTATCTTTTGTGGGAAAATTAATAATTAATTTTTCTAATTCTCTGTAACAATGTAAATGACCAATAGTCAGCTTTCCAGTTTTACATGCCTTAATATAATCAATATTATTCTTAGGATATCTTAATTTAAATTGATAAGCTAACCCTTTGCCCATATAGCCTTCACAATTAACCGTATTTACCAATGCATCTGCTGGAGACAAAAAGATATCATCAGTTACAAAATGAATCATTTCAATTTCTCCTTTCGCCGTTACCATTATTTACGAGCAAATAAACATGGAGTTATGTTTATATCTAACTTGCTAATACTATGACATATTAAAATATTATTCACCGCTCGTTTTACGTCCGAGTTAGGAACAAAAATTATATTTATATCACAAATACTTAGGTCACAATGATTAGATAAACATTCTGCCATTCTAATGCTAGAATTATATCCATCTTGCTGTTTTGTTAGCTCCATTATATCCCAATTAATTCGATCAATCCCCATATCATAATCAAAAATTTCATTTGATTCACACGATAATGGATGTTTCGGTATAATTAAAAATTTTTTATCTCTAGCTATATTTCTGTAAATAGCAAGATAAATAAATATTTTATCATGACTATGCTGAACACAGACATCAAAATCCGTATATGTATGAAAATGAAACGGCACACAATCAGCTATATTTAGAGTATTACGTTTCTCTATTATTTCAGGATCTGCTACATCAATAAATTTTGGACCTAGCTCCGCTAAAGTTTTTCTTGATAACAAACCATTCTCAATAATACTTTCTAAGTTTTCTAAAGCAGTCAAGTGGTAAATACATTTTCGTTTTCTTATAGCTGTCATTATTCTTCTCCCATTACAAATGAATATCAGCTAAAACACCTTACACAACCATAAATTAATTATATCATAAGAAATAACCATTAATAGTTATCATGTAATTATCAAAAAAACGCTATGCTCTAAAACTCTTGGTTTGCCATGGAAAAACCACCGCGGTTAGCCATGCGTACAAATTCATCAATATCTTGAGTTTCATCAATACCAACATAGCCGAGTTCACGAACCAGGCCGTATGGGGTATGCAAAGATAGTTGTGGGTTCTCACCGGTCAACACCCACAGCACCTTATAGCCCCTTGGCGCCTCTCGAAGTCGCTCTTCCCCTTTGCCATCCGTAAAATATACAAGTAAATCTACACGGTTTTGATTAGCCAGAGAGAATACAGGGGTAAAGGCCGTTGCACCACGCACATCGAGGCGAGGTTTTACATCTTTTACAGATTCCATCGTATAGGTGCGGCGCACCTCATTATCACATTCTACAACGGTAATGCGATGGTTGTAGGCATGCACGATTTGTAACACTTGCTCTAAGGCATTCGTAAACTCTACATCAGTTATACTGCCACTCATGTCGAGAGCTACCCATACATTTGCCTTATGTTGGCGCAATGTACCAGACAATTCCAAACGCTCAGGCTGACGACGATTACGACGCATCGTCGTTTTTTTGTATCCACTCGCTACCTTGCCCATCAACTTTTTGAGATAAAAATACCACGGCAAAGCGCGTCGCGTTTTTTGGAATGTATCAATAAGACTTTTCACATAGCCTTCCATATCACCCTTTGAGGCTTCGTTGATATAGCGCTCCGTGATTTGGTCCATCGTATCTATATCAATAGAATCAGATTCATCCCAAATATCATGGCTAGTTTGAGGGTCAAACTCCATAGCAACCGCTGTATCTGCATTATCGATGGGCACAAAGAGATCTGGTTTTTCTTTCATGACCTTATCAATAGCCTTCGCATAGTATTCAATGGTACGAAAACGCTTTAATAACAAACCAAAGCGCGCATTTACATTGGCTACCGTTACTGCATCACGGTCTACATGTTCAAGGTAATCATTTACGACCATGTCCATAGCCATATGGACTGCTGTTTTGTGAAAGCCTTGGCTCAGTGCTTTTACCCGCATCAAATGAGCAGAAATGATATGAAGAACTTCACGCTTAATACCATCCTTCATCACATCAGGTGATTGGCGTAACAAGATAAAGGGATTTACATATAATACATATCCGCCCTGTTTAAGATTAATACCAAAAGCACTGGCCATATCAAAGCGAATGCGATGAGTCATTTGTAAGTAAAAGTAACCAAAGAATTGGTCCTCTTCAAGGAGCAAACTGTTTACATCATGCAATATGTTCCACAACCGTTGCTCATAGGCAGGTGTCATTATCGCTTGCTGCATAACGGAAAGGTCTGTCCCCTCCACTTGTACGTCTTCAAGAGCACGACCGATAGTACCTATATGGCTATCCGACATATTATGGTTCATAAGATCAGCCGCTATACGTTCAGGCGCCATGCTATGATGTTGTTCTTCATAGCTATCTACATAGGCCTCATAGGATGCGTATATTTGCGTATACAAAGCCTCTGCTTCGCGATGTATGCGCTCTCGTTTCGCATGCCATCGATCAAGAGCCTCGATAGCTTCCGCATCATAAGAACCCGTCTTTTCCCAACCATCGATATGAGTCAGCAAATCCGAAGCATCACGTATATCATCCTTATCTAAGTTTCGTTGCATATTTACACCCCCTTTTCTTTAGAAAACAAATTTAATATATGTCACATGCTATATATCAATTAACCTCATAACTAATAATTTACTACAGTTGATTATCTATATAGATAGCTTCGATTTGGTTAACTACGCACATAAAATTATTTTTGCGCGTCAAAGAAAGTATCTACAAAAAGGTCATTTTCAATAGCATAAGCGTAAACGCGCTCATACGTGTTACGAAGATCTTTCATAACCGCTACGCGCAAATCGCCTGGATACAAGGTTAAAAACTCCACAAAATGATGTACTTCCTGCGCATTGCTATTGCGATTTAAACGATGCAACATATTTTTTGCTGCTACATAAAGGCGAGTTGGGCTTTCACCTTTAACCTGCTCAGCCATAGACATAATAGCACCTGGTTTTTGAACCGCTGCCAATACATCATCAAAGGTAATAAGAGGTTCTTGATCGGACTCGATAAAGTTTACAAAAGCCTCCGCAATGAGTTTACCTACGTTACCACGAATAACATTCATAAATACGTCGCGACTATAACTTGTGCCCTCTTGATTCTTATAAATTCTATATAGACCGGACACGCGTTCAAAGGAACGAGGTGTGGCATCGATATCGTCTTCGTGACGTTGATTTAAATATTCTGGATAGGAAGAAATAAATTCAATAACCTTTTCTTCAATACCAGCACCAATAGCCCAGTCAATCCATTGCATATAATCAGCATTCATATAAAGCCATACAAAACGGTTTTGCTGTGCCGGGTCCATGTCAATCGTTTGGTAATCAAAGGAATCCTCAGGGTTCATAGCGGCGATGATGCGCACTTGATCACTTAAAGAAAAGCCATTAATTTCACGGTTTAGAATAAGGTTCATCAATTCTTGTTGAACTGCATGTTCTGCGCGGTTAATTTCGTCGATAAACAGTAATACTTGGCGCCCTTTATCTACGGCTTGTGCCACATGTTCCAATGTATGATGCACAGCGTATACTGTAGTTTTCACATCCCGTGTATTGCCATGACCATCCGTATGAGTCACCGTTTCTACTGTAGGCAAGCCACCAATTTCACCTTCTTTTAAAAGGTTTCCGTCAATAGTTACTAATTCCCAATTATGTACCTCTGCAACGCGCGCTGCGAGAGAGGTTTTACCTATACCCGTCTCACCGACGAGCAAGGGTACTTGATTAGCAGCAAGCACTAACTCAACGCTTGCCATTGTATCTATAAAGTTCATTGTATCTCCGTTCTAATATCTCAAATATTCGCCTACTGCAATTTTCTTAACAGTTCTAGTACCATACCTATCAATAAGTGACAATATATCAATAGGCCATTTGGATTGACGTCCACCGATAGCTTTATTGTTGATTAACTCGCGTACATAGTCTTCATCAACGGTATCGCTAGAAATGGCATCTAGAATTATATCTTTGATTTCGTCTACCGTAACGCCCAATGTATTAGGTATATAACCGACGATAGCCGCACTTACCTTAAATAAATGCAAGGCCAAGTTCTTAGTGAGGTTTGTAATCTGACGCATTGCCTGTGGATCTTGCTTTACTGCTGCTTCTAGTACAGCTACGCTAGGCTCATCAATGTAGCGCAAGGCTAAGTAACTCTCTTGCACGGCTTGTAACTGCACAGCTTCGCTTGGAGCATTGATATATTGTAAGGCATCATAATTCGCCTTCACCGCCTCTAATTGCAATTCTTCAGATGGGTTCGCAATATAGCGAATAGCCCAACCTGATTGAGCTAACGCACTTTTTATTAATGTATCAGACGGATTGTCGATATATTCTAAAACCGCCCAATCTTTTTCCACTAAGGCTTTTAACAATTCTTCTGTAGGATTTTCAACGAATTGTATAGCTCGTGGTGCTTGTGAAAGCGCCGTTTCAATAACCTTTTGAGTAGGTTCTTTAATATATTGTAACAACATGCCGTTTTGTCCCACACATGTAAGTTGCATAGCTTCTGTAGGATTTGGAATATTTCGAATCCCATGTGGGTTATTGGTCAGCGCCGTTATATATTGTTCCTCTGTCATAATAACCTTCATTTCTATATTAAAAGGCCATACGAATACGTATGGCCTATACTGAATTCTATCTTATTATATCATATTTTTTCGATATATTTATATCTCTTTCGTATACTTACTACACTGTTAATGCATCTAAATCAGAATTATTTCCTATAATTAATAGTTTATCCTCCGCCGAAAGAATCGTAAACGGATTAGGAGGGACTTCTAAATCCTCCCCACGCCTGATGCCTACAGCATTAAGATTATATTTCTCACGCAGATTAGAATCTTTTAAGCAGGTGCCTACCAAAAATTTAGGCATATCTACTTCAATAAGGCTAATGCTTTTAGATAGCTGTAAGTAATCCATTACATGTTCTCGTGTCAACGATTGAGCTAACCGTTGTGCCACATCATATTCTGGATAGATGACCATATCTACCCCCATCTTCTTGAGCATCTTACCTTGGAGTGCATTTTCAGCTTTCGAAACCACATGAGGCATATTCATTTCTTTCAACAACATCGAAGTCATGAGATTAGCCTGGATATTATCACCAATGGCAACAATAACTATATCAAATTGGCTCAAAGCTAAGGCTTTAATAGCCTCTTCATCAGTAGTATCTGCTACAATAGCATGTGTTACATAAGGGGAAACCTTTTGTACAATTTCTGGATTAATATCTACACCTAAAACCTCATGATTCATAGAGGCTAACATCTTGGCTATAGTCGTACCAAATTGACCAAGACCAATGACGGCAATTGTTTTATATTTCATGCTATATCTCCTGATAGACTAACTATTCTACTCAATTACATCAATACATTCTCTTCTGCATACCCAATTGGCTTCGTTGGTGAAGTCCTAAGAGCCCATGTACCAATAACGGTCATAACACCGACACGACCTGTAAACATAACAAGCATCAGCACCCATTTACTGCTTTCAGATAAATCAGACGTAATTCCCGTCGTAAGGCCTACAGTCCCAAAGGCGGACGTAACCTCAAATAACAATCGAATAAAATCATAAGGCTCATCCCAAGCTAGATAACATGTGGCTATTAAAATAAGAAGAAGCGATAAAAATATAATCCCGTTGGCTTTAAGCACTGTTACTAATGAAATACGACGTTCAAAAATCTCTGTATCTGGACGGTTATTAAACAAGGTACGCGATGCAAGTATGGTTACTGCTACGGTACTAATTTTAACCCCTCCACCGGTAGAGTTCGGACCCGCACCAATAAACATGAGAATAATGGTAACAAACAAGGTAATTGGATGTAATGCATTATAATCAACCGTTGCAATCCCAGCTGTACGCGGCGTAATCGCTTGAAATAAAGAGGCCATTATTTTATTCCAAATCGGTAATGACCCAAAGGTTTTTGGATTTGACCATTCCACACCTAAAAAAATGATAGTTCCTAATAGGATAAGAATCGCTGTGCCTACTAACATAATCTTAGTGTGAAGTTTTAAGTCAACAAATCGTCGCACCTTACGGTGTGACCATATGTCAAAGGCCGCTAAATAGCCAAAACCACCGATAACAATTAGTACTGCTGTATTGATATTAAATAATATGTCCCCTACCATGGCATAAGGTAGATCATTATCAAAAAATACAAATCCAGCGTTACAAAAGGTGGAAACAGCTTGCATGATACCGGTATACAATGCAGCCTGTCCAATATAGGGATATAGCTGAATCGTATAGATTATGCCTCCCACAATTTCAATAGCAAAGGTATAAAGCGTTAACTTTTTCGTAATATGTAATAAACCAGTCATACCCTCCTGTCCGACATCCTCGGACAAAAGCATACGATTTTTAAGGCCTACTCGTTTACCTAGAAGCAAAGCAATTATGGTCGTGAAAGATACAATTCCTAACCCACCTAACTGAATAAGGATAACCATTACAATCTGGCCAAATAAAGACCAATGATAATAAGTATCTACAGTGGTCAGCCCTGTTACCGAAACACAAGATACGGCGGTAAAAGCGGCATCTACAAGAGCCGTCGTTTGCCCCTGAGCACTCGCCATCGGTAACATAAGCAATATTGTACCTATAATCATGACGCCTAGAAAGCTAAACGCTAATAATCGATAGGGATTTTGTTGCATGTACCGTTGTACATGAGAATGGGAAATATCGTGCCACATACTGATTTACTCCAATCCCATTAACTTATATACAACTTGTAAACTTGGTAAAGCGCTACGACCACCAATCCCTTGCGTATTTAAAGCTGCTACAGCGGACGCAAAAATAGCAGCTTTTTCTAAATCAGAATGCCCACAATGTTGTAATAAATCTATAGCATATGTAGAGGTCTTTAACCCTTCTACTGGGGCTAACTCTCTCAATAATGTAACAAGCTTTGAAAGAAATGCACCATGAAAACTATCTCCGGCCCCCGTTGTATCAACTACATATTCTTGAGGGAATGCCTGACAACGATAGAAAGTTCCATCAGGCCATACGAAATAACTACCATTAGCGCCATCCGTAACCCCCGCAATAAGAGCACCACGGTCATGAATGATACGACAAGCTTCTTCTAAATTAGTAGTGCCCGTATATTTTTCAGCATAATCACGAGCAACAATAGCAATATGACTTGACCCTGTAATAGATTTCATCTCTTCATCGTAGCGCTGTGCACCTCCATCGAGGGAGATAATAGTACCTGCCTCTTGTGCTAACGCCATGGCAGAACACATGAATTGTCGATGCCGTCCGTTAACATGTAAAATGAAAGCTTCTTTAATTAATTGCTTATGAGTGTCTAAAAATACTGGCTCTGGCGCAGTAGAGCGTTCAAAAAATACGGCACGCTCGCCAGTGCTATGCTTTACTAGGATTGTAGCAACGCCACTCTTTTCCCCCTTTTCAATGTGGATAGCATCAGTATTAACATTATATTTTTTGAAATCATCTAAAATATGACGCCCCACCATATCGTCACCGATACTGTCAATCATGGCCGTACGTGCACCATATTTACCTGCGACGGCTAATGCTGTAGCTACAGGTCCTCCACCATCAGTGGTAGAAGATACAACTTGTTGTACCTCACGTCCCGTTGGGTAATGATCCACAACGATGAAGCGGTCTAATGTGCTAGCCCCAATACCTAATATATCTATTTCTTTTTGAGGACATGTACTCATACTAACCTCCTAAGCCTTTTATCAGCTATACAAGCAATATCACTTCACATCTTATAGATTTACTATCTCACTTATTGTTTTATGATTTTAGTAGCAATTAGATTTTTATTGTCCTTATAGACTTATAAATCTATTCTTATAAATCTATTCCTATACATCTATTGCTATACTTTTTAAAGTCATTTAAGTCTTATACCTACAGAATACCTTTCGCTCTATAAAAAGTAAACCCCAGACTACAGTCTGGGGCTACTTTGTACTACAGAGAGCACGTATATGTCACGTAATATGTCTTGTATATTATATGTTGGTTATTGGAAGAGGTTGTTAGAATTAAGGTGTAACATAACAGTTTAAGACATCATACGTTCCATCATATATTCAATCTCATCAGCACTTAAATTGTACATAGCTTGTACCATTCGTTCTGCTGCTTCGCCAGAAGCACCGCTCTTAGCAATTTCAGCTTTAGCCTTAGCAATGAGAGCATCTTTACGTTGTGCTTCGGAATCTTCGTCAGTTGGTACAGAGATATTGGCTTTACCCTGGCCGATGCCACGTACCTCTTGGTTAGGATTTTCTTTAGAAGTTGTTTTTGTATCTTGTGCTGCTACTGCTTCTATAGCGAAGGAATTCTTACCAGTCATGATATATTCAACAGCTTCTAATGTACTTTGCGTAAGATTTACAGTCCAGAATTCGCCTGCATCAGTCAATTTATAAAGCAAACCATTATAGGCAACAAGACCTCGTTTTTCCCATAATTTATAGAGCCAGTTCAATTCATCTAATCTGGAATCCATTTTTACTAAGCTCATAATATTGAGGAATCCTTGTTCTAATTGACTTACTACTCGGTTGACGATAGGTTGTAAATCACTTTGTTTCATAAGGGCCATAAATGGTTTTTCACCGCGGGTAACCATATCTTCGTATGGTTTTAATGCACGATGTAACATCATGCCATAACCATCGACGTTACCACCTGCACCACTACCAAATGGGAACATTGGGACGCCCGATTTAGCTAAAGTGTTATATAAGCTACGCTCACGATTATTAGCACTCCAATGTGCAGCACTCAATCGGCGATAAGATCGCGCATCTAGGTATTGTCGACCGAATTCAAACATATCTCCTTGCATCGCTGTTGTGGCTGCAGCTGGAACTTTACCGTTTGTAATGTCTTTATTGAGATCACTACCATCAAATACATTTAATTGATATAGGTCTGCACCATCAACACCAGAGCTTACTAAATCAGCTAAATCTTGTTCCCACACCTCCATAGTTTGACCAGGCAAGCCATAGATTAAGTCAATAACGACAGAGCATTGACCATAAGCTTTCAAAGCAGCTAGTCGTTCTAATACGGTTTCTTTCGTATCTAAACGGCCTACCATTTGACGCACTTCTGTGTTAAAAGATTGTACGCCGATGGACATACGGTTGACGCCGTTTGCCATCCAAACTTCAAGATTTTCAGGGATCAAATCGTGAATACGACCTTCTAAGGTAAGCTCATAATCGTTTGCCAATGGCAAGTACGCTTTAATCGCTTTAAGCAGTCTTTCAGAGTTTGTAGGAGATAAAGATGTTGGTGTACCACCGCCGATAAACAAGGCATGGATTAAGCCATCTTTTAATCTCGGACGCTCACTAGCGAGCTTTAATTCACTGATAAGACCATCAATATATTGGTCTTCAACACTTTGACTCGTACCGTTTTGGAAAAATCCACAATATGTGCATTTTGTCTTACAAAACGGAATATGAATGTAAGCGCATTGCATTTCGCCCTTTTTAGGAGCCCCATTCATTAATGCATCCCAAACGGCTTGCGTTTCTTTTGGAGAAACAAGCGTACCATTAAGACCTGCATGAACAACACGTTTATGAGGAAATGCACCACTCATCGGATTATCGCATTCTAAACCTAGTTGTAGGTTTCGCTGCTTCTCCGGAATGGACTCAAAGAAACTTGCTAAACTCATACTCCAATCCCCTTTCAGAAATTAGGCTTGCAACTTTGCAAGTACAGATTTTGTGAATTCTTTTGCATTTGCAAAGTCTTGTTCGTCTGGATGAGTTTCAGCCGCTTTATGTAACGCATCGCGTTCTGGGCTTTGACCATGTGCGGATCCAGGTGGGAACATTTTATACATCATTTCGATTACTTTAGGATCGATTTTACCTTGGCATACAAACCCATCTACAAGGGATTCTTTGTTTTGCAACAATGTAGATGCTTTATCGATACTTTCACGAGCGTGATCAGAATCAGCATACATACCTAACGTAGCAAAGAATACGATGTTAGGATTTGTCATAGTTTCAATCAACTTAGCCGCTTCTTTATTCGCTGTACCTCGATCCACCCAGAAACCTACGAATACTGTATCATAATCAGCTAAATTTTCAGGTGCATCTTTTACAGAAACGCAAGGTGTTCCCTCAGGCATAACGGAAGCCATTGCTTCCGCTACACTTTTAGTATTTCCCGTAAGGGAAGAATATAAAATAATAGATTTCATATTTATCTCCTTTATTACTTAGATATATTTATTCTTCTTCATCTTCGCCATCGGCCTGTACTACAAAGTGTACAGGAACTTCTACTGGTTGTATATCCCCTGTTTCATTTGGATACGGAGTCGCTCGTCGCACTGCATCAAGAGCCGCTTCTACAAATATCTCATCGCCACCACTAGTTGGATATACGTCTATTAAATTACCATTAGTATCTAATTTAGCCATTACATTAATTGTAACATCTACGTTCATTTTACGTTTAATAGCCGCATAAGGAATTTGTTTTTGGCTATCTACGGCTGCATAAAAGCCCTCTACATTGAACGCGGCTTTACCTGTACCGTGACCATCACCTTCACCGGTACCATCACCTGTACCAGTACCATGGCCTCTACCATCACCAATTCCAGTGCCTTCACCAGTACCATGACCACCGCCAGAACCACCACCTGATCCAGGGCCTGTGCCACCAAAAGCGGAATTATCACCGGATGTATTGCCTTTATTTTCACTTGCTTTAGCTGCCACATCTACTGCATCAGGGATATCTGTTGCTGTAGATGGTTCAACATTTGCTACAACAGCCTTTGTTCTTGCCGCTACTTCATCTGCTGACAATGGTTTTGGGAACAGATCTGCTCTGTTACCTCCGCCACCACCAGCATGTCCACTGCCACCATCATCGAGCACACTTTGTGTGAGGTCGATTTCATAGGTATCCATTTCTTGAATGGCTGGAACCACTACAAAAAAGATTACAGCAATAAAGAGAGCAATAAGATGAACTACGGCGGATATAATGGCTGCTTTTTTCCATGATATGCCTAGTCCCATAGTTATCCTTTCTGTTCAGCTGCAATAGCTAAGCGTTTAACGCCAGATTGTTTTAACATGTCCATAATCGCTACTACTTGACCATGAGCCGCTCGTTTATCGGCTTGTAAGATAACACTAGCATTAGGGTTTTCTTGGATACGTTGTTTTACCATTGCCTCAGCATCGTCAATGCTCATTGGCTTGTTATCAATCGTAATATGACCCTCCGCATCTAATGTTAAAACCACTGGTAATTGAGCTGGTGCAGAAGCACTAGTAGCCTGTGGTAATTGTACAGACAAGGCTTTTTGAGCCACTGTTTGCAAGCTGTTCATCATGAAGAATACCAACAAGAAGAAAATGATATCAATCATTGGAATGATCATGAATTCCGGCTTAGTTTTCATACGAAAGCTTTGCAAGTTCATAACTATTTCCACCCTTCTCGTTTAGCTGTAACTATATTTACACACATATTTTCAATTTGGTTAATAATGGAGTCCAAACGATGACTAAAAATTGTGTAAACGATAAATGCCATTATGGCCACACATAAGCCAGATGCTGTCGCGATAAGCGCCTCACCTACACCACCAGTAATGGCAGATGCACCCGCACCGGAGTCAAGGATACTGAAAGAGCCAATCATACCTGTTACTGTACCAAGCAAGCCCAATAATGGAGAAATTGTAACTGTTGCACTTAAGTAGTCCATATATTTTCGGAAACCAACTGCATCAACCCCCATTTGATCAGCAAAAGCGGTCTTCATTGCTTCTTCGCTAGAATCATTTTTTAAACCTGCTTCCGCAATACGACTTGCAATAGAAGGGTTCTCTTTAATTACTTTATCAATTTCATCCCAACGTTGTAATTTTGCGAATTCATTTACGGCATGAGTTACAACAAATGTTTTACCTGCATACTTACGATAGAAGAAAGCACGTTCTGCAGCTATAGCGATAACCATGAAAGACAAGAGTAACAATGGATACATTACATACCCGCCACTATGAAATAAGTGAATGACATAATTTAAATTTTCCATATTAGTAACCTTTCTGCCTGTTTACAGACTGAGCATTAGAACCTATAGGTTCCTTGAATTCGTGTATAATCGCCTAACTTAAAGCTTTCACTACCATATAAAGTGTCTCGTTTATTAGTGCCCTTCGCATCGAAAGTATAGAATGCTTCAAGGAGCAAGTCCTTGCGCGGTACATAGCCGGCACCAAATGTAAAGCTGCGAACACCATCTAAATAACGATCAGGTACTGCACCCGTACCATTACCACCGAAGAAGGAGCCATGTTCAAAGTATTTGTAATCGATGAATGCATTCCAAGATTTCGGAACATCTAGATCAGCACGTCCAATATCTAGACGAGCCATCCAGAAGTGTGGTGTGCCGCCCATTTGATGACCTTTTAGAGTAAAGTCTGCTGTACCACGTTCATGTTGATATACGGTATTACCATTGAGGTAACGTCCTAAGTTAGAACGGTTTTGACCATAATCAACTGTAACAGCTGCATTAGCACCAAGTTGATATTTAGCACCAATACCAAACACATGAGCTACATTGGAGAAGCTATGTTCATCATTACCGTTACCGTTTGCATTTAAATATGTATGTGTTTTACCGCCAAAGGAGCGTAAATACCAAGCTTGCAAACCTAAACGAGAGCCAATTTGTTTCTTGTATTGAATAAAGGCTGCCTTATCAATAGCTGGTACAGTATCTTTTTCAAGAACTACACCTTCTGTTCTAATCAAATTACCAATGATCTTACCAATTGCTTCACGTGGCAATTTATTTTCAGATTCCGCATCATGTACAACTTTTTCAAGATTATACATATAGTTAAACAATGCATTAGGCATACCCCAACCATAGTAAGAACCACCTTCGCCATAATCACCAGAGGACATGGTGAAGTTCTTTTTGTAAATGGCATCTTTAGCATCATAATCACTAAATACGTATTTACCACTATCGTATTTGTAAGTCTTTGCACCTAAGAAGCCAGTGAATTCATAATCACTTGACGGTTGACCATAGTAATCATAAGATTTCTTAAATGTACCATCAGCTTGTTTCACCCAAACTTCGTCAAGCCCACTATTGTTATAATTACTCCAGTTATCTTTTGCATTATATTTGGCAATTTCTGTAATCGATTGATTAATCTCAGCTGCATGTTTATCAACATACTCTTTAGGATTTAGCAAGGCTTCTTTATTATCAGAGGATACGATAAGACCTTTTGCCTTTTCTTTCATAGATTCAGGGTACAATGGGGAATTTACGTTATACATAATGTCGCCTGTTTTATACAGTTTTTCCCCTGTTTTCTTATTGGTGATTTCATACATTGCATACCCACCAGATGGGATATCAAGGGAGAATTTAGTCTCTGCCATATCTGTAGGATATGCTTTTGTAAGAATATCTTGTAATCGACCCATAATTTGAGCTTGTTTTTTCTGAGTTTCAGCTAATTTAGCATTAGCCTTTTCAAGTTCTTGATCACGGTTCGGATTACTCCATCTTAAGTCTAAGCTTTCTTTATAAGCTTCGTATTCAGCTTGCAAGTCTTTGAGCTGTTGATAGAAATAGAGGCTATCTGTCTTACCTTTGTAAGTGGAGTTATAAATACCAGTTGGACTATCTGGAGCTGCCGGATCTGTTGAGGTCTTCTTCTCACCATCAGAACCGGTTTTAGTAGCACTCTCAATATCGTATGGATAATCATCGCGATTGATACCAATCAATTCAGCTGCTGTTGGTGGTCTAAAGATAACTTTGTGCACTGCATGAGTATATGCAGAATCAGTGATACCTGTACTATGTTTGAAAGTACCAACACCAATACGAACTTGAGAATCATGGCCATTCCAAACAGCACGAACGCCGTCATAAGATTGACCAAACCAGTAACCACTAGCGCCCATAGGCTCAGTTAAACGCCCTACAGATACGTCCCATTTCTTAACGCGTCTTGTAAGATCAACTGTATCAAGTCGTTGATGGTTGAGACCTTTGGAATCAGATTTTGTCCAGCTTGTATCTACTCCAATCATACCACTCATACTGCCAATAACCTTGAGGTTTGTGAACTCATTAAGCCGAGCATCAAAGCCAAGGCGTAAGCGTTGTTCAAAACTATGACGATTAGCATCGTACATATTGGCTTTTGCAGAACCGATGGCAGAATTCGATCTAAATGGAGATTGTGGTCTATTAGAACCATCATGTGCCATCCAACGTGCTCTATAGTCGCCAACCATTGTAATACCACGTTCTTTAGTGGTATCGAAATCAGAACGAATAAAGTCAGTTAAACGAACTACATCAGCTACGTTTTGTACACCAGATTCAGAGTTTACCACTTCACCATTAGCTACATTAGCACCTGTAACATTCGCACCATCTTTAGTTTTCCCGATAGCCGTAGTTTTGCTGCTATCACCACCACCAAATTTAAGGTTAACACCCATGCGATATACACGCTCTTGAGTAGCACGATCATCATCGCGATGGTTAAAGATATTATTGATACCGAAATACATCATGGCATTTTTATTGAAACGTTTTTGAATCATTACATTCCAAATGCCAAATGTTTTCTTTTCATACATTTGTTTCTTATATACGCCTGCATCACCAGACAAGATATCTGGCCAGTAGTTACCACCGTTATTAAGAGTATTACTATCAAGCATATTAATATAGTAATCACCCCAGATGGAGCCATTCCAACCGGATTTAGGGTTATCATAAGTAATGCCAATATCAACTTTGTGCATTGGTTTATCCAATAATTGACGTGGCATGGATGGATCGCTTTTGTTGATAGCGTGTAAATATGTATAACCTAATTTACCAGACCAATATTTGCCAAATTTTTGTTGTACTTCCGCTTGCAGCCCTGTAATTTCAGCTTTACCAATATTTTTAAAGCTGTAAATCATATCCGGGGCACGTTGGTATTTCGCATCACCCTTAAGATATGGTGCAAAGTCCATAAAATCACCAGTGAAGTATACAGACATATAGTTCTTAATACGGTTATGGAATACACCTACGCGTGCATATGTATTTTTATTTTCACCCTCCAAGCTCATGTCGAAATTGACCGATTTTTCTGGTTTCAAATTAGGATTGCCAGCCCAATACCAACCGAGTTTTGCTACCCCAATCCCTACAGGGTTAGAAGCGTACATTTCCCAGTTATACCACAATTCGCCCATACCAGGCTCTGTATAACCGGTACCTACATTGGCTTTAAATCTGCGATGTGTATTACCTTTAACGTTATATGTCATGCCCAAAGATGCAGATACGTTAGAACCAAACAAGCTACTATTGTCGAAGCGCACAATTGGAGACAATGTTAAATTCTTATTAACTTGCCATGTATCAGAAATGTAAGCGTTTATTTTACGAATCGTACCACTACCAGTAGTCAAGCGTTGATCGCGATTACGGTACTCTTCCAAGAAAGCCTTACCATTTAGCTTAGGTGCTTTCTTACGCATTTCTGGATCGTTAGACTCACCATATTTAAAATAGTCACCTACGATGTTTGCACGATGTGCCGCCATTTCAGGATTTTCCGATTTCAACCGATTTTCCAAAGCATAATATCGCTTCTTAAATTCATCCGTTACGGGTTGATTATTCGGCGATGTGCTTGACCATTCACTAAGTCTGCTTTCCGATAAACCATAATTCACATAATCATCGTACGTAATGCCCGGCTTTTGTGCCTTTGTTTCAGCTCCATAGTATTCATAATCCATATCCCATTGCGGCATGCCGCCACCGGAATTAATGAATTTATAGTCATGGATGTGAGAGTAAACTTTAATACTATTATCGCCTTTACGTCGCACGAGACGATCAAGGCGGTCTACTAACAAGCTTTTATCGTAATCCCATGGATCGATGTACATCGTACTTGTATTAGGAGAACTCTTTAAGCGACTACCAGAGCCTTCTTCACGAGCATAGCTAACACCATAGCTTAGCAAATGATTTTTATTAACTTGCGTATTTGCATTTACGCGAATATCTAATTGACGATGATCGATGTTATCGATATAACGCAACTCATTAGAGCCTTCATAAGCAGAACGACCTGTATAGTTAATGAGCGCTACGTCATTTTCTTTAATGCGAGAATAGTTTGTTTCAACAGTCCAGTCACTCTTTCCAGCTCTAGAGGACCATTGCAGATTAGCTGTATTACGATCTGCGGTACGTTTGAAGTGTTGCTGTGGCTCTAAGTCGGAGTCGGAGTGCTTAACATCGCGCACAAGATCTTCCGTGTAACGATTAAGTCGCAATTCCACCTTATTTTTATCATTTGCCTCGTAGGTCGCTACAAGACCGATATCTGCCGCATCACCATAGTAACGAAGTACATTTGGCTTGAAGTTATGTTTTGCATAATCAAAGGCCATCCCAGAGGCACGACGTTTAACAGATGCTAGAACAGGCATAAGATCTCGTTTACTACCTGATAAACCAACCTTTAACTTGCCCATTTGACCAGAATCGGCACGAATGAAGAAGTTTTGGAACGGAAATACATCGCCATCGCTCTTGCGACGCAAGCCTTCAGCATTAAATTGTACGGATGGTTTCTTTTGTGCTTTTTTAGTGATGATATTAACTACACCACCTACTGCATCAGATCCGTATTTAGCACTAGCCGCACCTTGAATAACTTCAATTCTCTCTACGTTCTCTGTACCCAAACGTTGTACTTCATCGGCCGCACCAGAGTACTTATCAAAATCACCTAGCACTGGTTGACCATCTACAAGGATAAGAGTGTGACGCGCTTCTGCACCGCGAATGGACACGCCCACACGCCCCATAGCATCAACTGTTCTAGATACGCCTGTTTGCGTAAAAATAATGTCTTCAACGGACTTCGCCTGTTTCTTTTCAATCTCTTTCTTGGTAATGATTTGCACTTGCTGTGAGTTCAATTTTGCTTCTTCTTCTGCCCATGTGCCTTTCACATTAACAACATCTGTAGTGACAGTCGCATTATCTGCCCAAACCACTAGAGGTGCGCTAAGCCACAAGGCAACTGCACTAGACAGGATTATGGTACGCTTTGTATGTCCCCACCGGTTCATTATGCCCTCCTAAACTTATAACTAAACATATATCTTGTATCTTACACACAAATATAAAAAGATACACTTCACTAACATATAATGACATTGAATATCATTCACATTTTAATGTTAGCAAAGTGTATCTTGCATATCTACTCCGAATAGACCAAAAATATACGTTTCGGACAAATCGGACATAATTTTTAGAATTTATACGTCATTTGGAAACGAGTATAATTCCCAAGTTTGAAGTTTTCAGATCCATATAAGGTATCTCGTTTATTAATCCCTTTAGCATCAAATGTATAGAATGCTTGTAAAAGAAGATCTTTAGTTGGCACATAGCCACCACCAAAGGTAAAGCTCTTAATACCATCCAAGTAACGGTCAGGTACAGCCTCTGTGCCATTGCCGCCGAAGAAGGAGCCATGAGCAAAGTATTTATAGTCCACATAGGCATTCCAAGAGCCAGGTTTATTCATATCAACGCGGCCAACATCAAAGCGCAATGCCCAGAAATGAGGTACACCACCTATATCACGACCCTTGATATCGAATTGAGCAGATCCAGCCTTATGTTCATAATGAGTATTGCCATTCATGAAGCGACCAAAGTCACTACGGTTTTGTCCATAGTCGAAGGAAATACTTACATTATGATTTAATTGATACTTAGCTCCAACACCGAAAATATTAGCCATATTGTTGAATTCATGCGCTTCTGTAGCATTACCATTCGCCGTATAGAAGCGATAGTCACTACCGCCAAAGGAGCGCAAGTACCATGCAGCTAAGCCAAGTCGAGGTGTTACCATATGTTTAACTTGAACATAGGCAGCCTTTTCAATTGGTGGAATTGTATCCCGCTCCAATACGACACCTATTGAAGGAATAACAGCACCTGTATATTTTCCTAACGCCTCTCTCGGCAAACGACTGTTGCCGTCCGCTTTTTCAAGCATTCGAGCCAAGCTATTAAAGTACGAAGCTATCATAGAAGGATAATAGGCACTTCCTTTTACGTTAATAAGACCGGATGTGCCGGAGTCGTTAATATCAACGACATTTGCCTTATAAATAGACTCGTCCAGCCCGTCAAAGGCATTATCTTCAAATTTCATCGTATATGGATTATTACCGAAACTATAGGTTGCTATATCTTTCGCCTTGGCACGATACGCCTCTACGATAGCCGCCTTATTCTGATTATACCAATTTGAAATAAACGGTTTTCCGCCATTAGCAAGAACAAAGGTATCACTCAACTTCATTTCAAACAATGGGTTTTTCTTATCAAGCCCAATCGTTCCCGGTGCTATTTTCTGAGTGAAAGTACGTTCATCTTCATACCATTGTTCATCATCTTCATCATAGTATCGCGATTTATAAGAATACGTTACCGACACATCTGGCATCTTAATCGATACAGTCTGTTTAGCCGCATCCGCACCATAAGCTTTCACCGCGATTTCCTGCATCCGGCGCAACACATCAAACTGCGCAGCTCGCAAAGGTTCCCTTTCTTTCGCCACACGAGCTTCCACATCCGGCAATGATGCTTCCAACTTTGCCAGCTCCGCTTTTAATGGAGCCAATTGATCCGCGGACATGCCGTCAATAAATTCTTTAGACCAGATATCGGAAGTCATATCATCGATTTTTTTCTTTAATGTACCTACCTCCGCATCTAAAGCGCCTTCCTTATCGCGCAAGGCTTTTAATTGCTGGTAGAAATTAATAGTATTCCCTGCATTTGGTACGATGAGTTCCTTATTAGCACCGTCCGAATCCATAGTAACACCTAAGAATTCCTCTACCGTTGGAACCCGTTTAAAATGCGTATAAATAGCATGAGTATAAGCACTATCGCTAATTCCCGTACTATGTTTAAAGGTCCCCACACCGATACGGACTTGAGTATTCTTATTCGTCCAAACACTACGAAGACCGTCATATTCCTTATTAAACCAATAACCTGTAACCCCCATGGATTCCGTGATACGTCCAATACTATAATCCCACTTGGATTCATGATGAGTTACATCCAATTCATCGAGTCTCTGATGATTAAACCCTTTAGACCCCTCTGTTTCATGACCACTGTCCACACCGCTCTGTCCGGAAGCACTGCCTACAACACGTATATTCGTATTATCGTTAATGCGAGCATCGACACCGACACGTATACGTTGATTCAAGCCGTGTTCCTTCCGATCCGCCAGATTCTTTGCGGCCTCGTCGGATACGTAACTAGTAGTCGTCACCCGCGTAGCAGGACGATCGGATCCAAGATGACTGTCATTACGTACACGATAGTCACCTACCAATTCCGTACCTCGTTTTCTGTCTGTATCGAAAGGACGCGTAATAAAATCATGCAGCATAACCGGAGGTAACGATTCAAACTGCTCCTTCGTAAGTTTCGTTTTACTTTCACCTGAACCGAAACCGAATTTCATATTTAATCCAATACGATATACTCGAGCCGATAGAGCCCGATCATCATCACGATGGTTAAAGAGATTATCAATACCGAAATAGATTCGTGAATCCTTATCAATCTTCTTTTGAATCATCAAATTCCATATGCCGTAAGTTTTATGTTCATACATATCGGCGGTTCTTCTATTATTCAAATTATATCTGATAACGGAACGATCGGAATTATTAGGATCAATATAAGATACCATATAATTACCGCCGCCAGACAAGGAGTTACTATCCAGCATATGAATATAATAATCGCCCCACAGGCTACCGCTCCATCCACTGGCCTTATCCTCAAAATCCACACCGATATCCACTTTATGACGCGGTTTATCCAGTAATTCACGAGGCATATCTTTATCGCTCTTATTAAGCGCTCGTAAATACGTATATCCCAAACGGGCTTTCCAGTGCTTATTCAAAGTCTGTTTCACTTCAAATTGAAGACCTGTGATTTGGGCCTTGCCAATATTACGGAAACTGTAAATCATATCCGGCGCATGCGCAAATTTCGCCGCTCCATATGTGGTAGATTCATCATATTGAGGATAAAAATCCATCAAATATCCCGTATTGTAAATCGACATATAATTCCGAATATTATTGTGGAATACGGTTACTTTACCATAGGTATTTTTATTTTCCCCTTCCAAAGAAAGGTCGAAATTCATGGATTTCTCTGGTTTAAGGTTCGGATTTCCGACCCAATACCAACCTAATCGGGCTTCACCTCCACCGATTGTGGCATTTGTAATATTCGGGCCATACATTTCCCAGTTATAATACAGCTCGCCCATACCGGGTTCCGTATAGCTGGTACCCACATTAGCCTTTAATCTGCGGTGTACATTTCCATGTACATTGTGCGTCATGCCGAAATTAAACGACCAATTGGAGCCAAATAAATCACTATGATCCAGTCTTATAATTGGTGATAAAGTAGTATTTTTATTAACCTGCCACGTATCCTGAATAAAGAAATTCTGTTTCTTGATCTCCGCACGTCCTGCGGTCTGTTGATTAACGCGTTTTAAATACTCTTCTTTAAAATAAGCTCCGTTTAATTTCAACTTCGTAGAATCAAAATCCGGTACGGCGCCATAGTAAAAGCTCGGTAAATAGGCATCATAAAGTGCAGGATAATACTTACCGTTCTCATCTTTTCGGCCTTCCTTATTAAAATGATAGTCTTCAATAAATTCTTTATTCTCCGCTAACAAACGTTTAGCAAACTGCTGATATCGCGCATAAGCTTCAGGATTCCGTTTTTTCAGCGTACGCTCCGTCACAGGGCCATCCACAAGCCCCATTACGGCCGCCGAATCAATTCCCGCCTGGGGATCCAAATATTGAAGATATTCTTCGTAAGTAAATTCCGGCAATGTATTTGGCTTACTTTTATCCCCGTTATACCATTCTTTCTCCTTATTCCACTGCTCTACACCAGCGTCGTTTTTTCTGAAAGAATGGTCATAAATTGTGGATGAAGGAACACCGTTTTTTACAGCTAGACTTTTATCGTAATCCCAGGGATCGATATGCCGTTTATAGGTATGAGGCGCATTTTTAAGTCTGCTACCTTCGCCTGTCTCCCGTATAAACCCAATACCATAAGACAAGAGATGTTTCTTATTGACTTGTGTGTCTGCCCCGAGTGTTACGCTCCATTGACGATGATCTACATTATCCACATAGTTTAATGTATTTTTCCCTTCATAGGTACTGTTCCCATAGTCACTGGTTAATGTTACATCATCTTCTTTGGTCCGCGTATAATTCAGTTCCGCTTTCCAAGAACTCTTATTGTCCTGACCAGTATATGTCAAATTAAGATTATTCCTGTCTAAATCCCGTTTGTAATGAACCTGAGGTTCCAAATAAGAAGTACTGCGCTTTACATACCGTTCTAAGTCCTCATTATACCGATCGATGCGAATTCCCAAAGACTGCTTATCATTAATATCATACGTAGCGGCCAAACCTATATTAGAATTTGTACCGTAATACCGTAGGGAATTCTTTAAAAAACCGTGGTCTTCATCATTGGTCATAGCGCTGATACGACGCTGCTCGCTGGCATAAATAGGCATAATGTCACGTTTACTACCGTGAATATTAACTTTTAACTTACCTAATGAGCCAGAATCAGCGCGCATAAAGAAATTGGAAAACGGTACGATATCACCGTCGCCTTTAGTTCTACGACCTTCCGCATTAAACTGAAGGCCAGCGGTCTTACGCGGTTTATTGGTAATAACATTAATAACACCACCGATGGCATCGGATCCGTATTTAGCACTAGCCGCACCTTGGATAATTTCTATGCGTTCCACATTTTCTGTACCGAGACGTTGTAATTCATCACCAGCACCTTGATATTTGGCAAGGTCGCCCATCACAGGCTGTCCATCCACAAGAATCAAGGTATGACGAGGATCCGCTCCACGGATAGATACGCCGACGCGCCCCATCGAATCGACGGTTCTAGATACGCCAGTTTCGGAAAACACAATATCTTCTACGGATTTTGCCTGCTTTTTGACAATATCCTTCTTCGTGATAATCGTCGTCTGCTGAGACTCTTGTTTTGCCTGCTCTTCAGCCCATGTACCGCGAACATGAACCACATCGGTTGTTACAGTCGCATTGTCCGCCATAACCACCGGCATTTGCAACCAGCACGCTACTGCACAGGATAGTATGACATATCTCCTTGCCCGCACCCAACTCCTATTCATTAAATTTCCTCCACACATATATTTAACTATGCATATAAAAATACACTTTACCACTACAACCAAATGACATTGAAAATCATTTACAGGTTTAATAGTAGCAAAGTGTATTATACATATCTACTCCGAATAGACCAAAAATATACGTTTAGGACAATATTTAATTTTCATAGACTATCAAACCTAGCCTAAAGCACAAAAATTTTTAGCTAGGATAATATAAGGTCCAAATTATTTAGACCTTACGATAAGCACTTGGCGTTACACCAGTAGCCTCTTTGAATGCACTAGTAAATTTACTACCATTCTCATACCCTACCGCATTAGCGATTTCTAAAATAGACTGATCTGAGTCTTGAAGCAATCGCTTCGCCGCATTAATACGACATTCTTTTAGATATTGATGTATGGTTGTACCAAATACACCTTTAAAGCAACGTTTCAGGGTAGATGTAGGAATATCAAACTGTTCAGACAAGGAATCAATAGTAATACGCTTCATAAACTGTGTTGATACATATTCACTTACAGCTTTTACAATATCTACCTGTTGCTTTCTATAGGTACTTCTCTTTTCAGGATTAGCTGTAGAGATAACAGATAATAATAAAAAGATTTCAATCACTTTTAATTTAAAATAGTGCTCTTTTATTTGATCTGACACATTATATAAACTGGAAAAAATGTGACGAACAGTTTCCGTTTCTTCCATCATCATACCAAAATCAGAATGCTCACAAAACCGATTGGCCAACTCAGTCAAATCAATTCGAGAATCACTAACAAGTGCATCTAATACGGGTTGAGCTTTTTCAACATCTACTAATAATACAATTCCTTTAAATAATTTTGTAGGAAAGTAATTTTCATGTTGATAATCAGAGCGTATATGCCAACCTAACGACATATCCCCTGGCCCCATATATAAATACTCACCAGATGAAAACTTGCACTCTATGCGCCCCTCTTCACAGTGATTTATAGCAAACGTCTTGGTATGTGATTTAGCATAAAATTGAATCGTCTCTTGCTTCACATCTAGAAACATTAGATCGATACCGTCAAACACCGTATACCTTGACATAGATGTTCCAGCATGTGAGGCCGCATGATTATGTGGATTCATACTATCACCATATACACAAATTCTATAAACATAAATTAATAATATTATATTATAGTATACTTATTGATAGTCATTGTCAACTTCAAAATAGTAATAATTCATTTTATATTTAAAAATATAAGCTAGTTAGCTTTAGTAATATAGAATAATTAATATCATCATTAAGATATAGTTAGTTTGCTATAAAATAAGCCTCATAAATTAAACTACAAGAACTTAATTCATGAGGCTATATTCAAAACTAAGGATATAAGTTTCTATTTTTTTGTTTTAATAATAAAAGCTATTGCTATGACATGAGCTACCCATATAATGCCCATAACCATTAGAGCAATAGGCATATCTTGACTAAAATAGGCACCAATTGTCATTATGGCACTAACGGATACGAGAATGGACAACTTTGCCCGCAATGTCAACGCTTTATCGCGTTCATAAGCAGCAACAGTCTTTTGATATAAACTAGACGCCAAAAACATTTTATGGAGTCGTTCAGATCCACGAGCCAAACAAAATAACGTTAGCATATAAAAAGGGACTGTTGGCAATAGTGGTAGTACGATACCTGCTGTACCAAGGGCAAAACTTATGGCCCCAATAGTCAGGAATACATATCGAACAACTACATTACGATATTGCTCAGTTATTTTCATTAATCCTCTTCTACGTAGTTAATAACTTTACCCTTTGTTTTAATAAAGTTAGGAACAATGAGTACTAAAGCGGCAATAGCTACAATGCCATAAATACCTGCCATACCTACCCATTCATAAGCATTACCTAATACTAGACCCATTACGGCAAAGTCCGCATCACCAAAGGTTGTATTTTGGAAGCCTAATTGACCAAGAACAGGAAGCGCCAAAGCTGGCAAGAATGTAATAGCCAAACCATTTAGGAAAGCGCCTACTGCTGCACCACGACGGCCACCAGTAGCATTGCCATAAATACCTGCAGTGGCACCACAGAAGAAGTGTGGCACAAGACCAGGAATGATTAATACGCCACCTACAGCACCAAGGATAAGCATACCGATAATACCACCTATAAAGGAGCTAAGGAAACCTAATACCACCGCAGTTGGAGCATAGGTGAAGAATACGGCACAATCTACAGCTGGAATTGCATTAGGGATAATTTTTGTAGCAATGCCTTGGAATGCAGGAATTAAATCACCTAAGATCATACGCACACCAGAGTATACGATTGTTACACCAACAGCAAAGTTCATAGCACTCATAACAGCGTATAAATATGGGCTCATATCACCAGATAAAGTGGCTACAAACTCGGAACCTGCCGCAAAAGCCGCAATTAAGTAGAATACAATCATAGTTAATGCTGTAGATAATGTTGAGTCACGTAAAAAGCCCCATTTTTCTGGTATTTCAATATCTTCTGTACTATCTTCAGCTTTACCAACATATTTGGCAACCCAAGCCGATAAATAGTAGCCTAAACTACCAAAATGACCAATGGCAATTTCATCACCATCTGTCACTTTAGATGTATAACTTTGGCCAATAGCTGGAGAAATAGCAGACCAAGCCCCCATTAAGAAACCACCTACAAGTATGAGTTCCATACCGGATAAACCGGCTGTACCAAGTACGGCAGACATAAGGCATGCCATAAATAAGCTGTGATGACCTGTTAAGAACACATATTTAAACTTGGTAAAACGTGCAATACATAAGTTCATCAATAAGCCTACAACAAGAATAGACATTGTTTCAACGCCAAGTACCTTTTGTGCAACAGCTACGATAGCTTCATTATTTGGCACTACACCAGTAATATGGAATCCATGTTCAATCATTTTTCCCAATGGGTCAAGATTGCTAACGATAACACCCGCACCTGCAGCTAACATTAAATACCCGAGAATAGGTTTTAATGTGCCCGTCATTATTTTATGAAACGGACGTTTCAAGGCGATCAAGCCTATACATGACATAATACCAATCAAAAGTGCCGGTTGAGACAGCACATCACGCAAGAACTCTAATACCATTTCCATGGCACTACCTCCTATATAATTGTTACATATTATTGAGCAGCTTGTTTTAATGCTTCAAGAACATCTTCTGTAATCTTCTTTTTATTAATATAGCTACGAACAATAGCAACATTTTTATCGTCAAATTGTTCAGCCAACTCTTTCACAGTTACAATGAGGTCTGCCTTACGACCTTGAGCCGCGTTAAAATCGATAGATTCGACTTGTGCATCGATACCATTTTCAGCACAAATTTCTTCAATTTTCATTTTTAACATCAAGCTAGAACCAATACCATTACCACATACAGTTAATACAGAAATCATACTTGCCTCCTTCTAAATGTTTATTGCTCGTCTAAATGCTCTGCCAAGAATGCTTGTACGTCGTCAATACTTTCAAAGTCAACGGCCGCATCTAAGAATTCTTCATCCTCAAATAAAGTAGCAATATCTGTTAACAATTGAATATGCTCATCTTTATTGGGAGCACATAAGAATAATGCGACAGATACAGGGTCATTATCAGGACTGCCAAAATTCAATGGTTTTTCCAATGTCACTAAAGCTGTCCCTACACGCTTTGCACCATGTTCTGGGCGAGCATGTGGCATAGCAAGACCTGGAGCCAATACGATATATGGGCCCATTTCGCGAACTACTTCAACCATAGCCTCTGTATAAGATGGCTCCGTAAAACCCGCATCAACCATCAGTTGACCACCATGACGAATAACATCCTCCCACGTCTCAGCGGGATAATGAAAGGATACATTATCCTCAGATAATAAATCTTGTATCAAACTAACACCTCCTAAACGTACTTCTGTACATATAGTTCTATTATAGCTATTATAATAAATTTTTCATATATCAAAATAACAATGAACTTATAAAAATGAATAAAGCTAACATAAGATTTTGCTATTTATAATTTAATAAACCCTTATACGTATAATACCTATACAGGTATTAATATTGTATATATATTGAAATTTCTCTATACTTAGATAAGACTTAAACTGCCTAAATAAAAAATAGAATAAGGAGATTTTATGCAGACTTCGGTAAAAGTATTTGTACTCTGTCTAATCCTCTGTATTTCATTAGTAACAGCTTTACAGTTTGGCGCTAAATTCATTTCTCTAGACCAAATTATTTCAGCTCTTATGTCTATGATTGATGCAAATACTACAGCATCTATGACTGATACAATTATTACAGATATTCGCTTACCACGACTTATTTACTCTGTTCTAACAGGTATAGGTCTATCACTTGTAGGTCTATTAATGCAAACTGTCACGCGCAATGCCCTCGCAGATCCCTATGTATTAGGTGTTTCTTCTGGCGCAAGCACAGGTGCCGTTTTCGCTATTATCATGGGTGGGCTTCCATTCTTAGGCCAGTACAATACGCCTATTTTTGCGGCCCTAGGAGCAGCACTTTCAATTATATTAGTCCTCTTATGTGTTGGTAAAAGCAACAGCCCCGTAAAACTTATCCTCATAGGTATGGGTATGACTGGTGTATTCTCAGCCTTAACGATGATGATTATTTACGGAGCCAAACACGAAGCTCAAGTGCGAAGTGCTATGTTCTGGCTACTTGGCAGCTTTGCAGGCATACAATGGAGTGATTTACCATTAACAGCAATTATCGTAATCTTATTTATGCTATATATCTATATGTTTAATCAAGACCTTGATGTGTTGCTACTCGGTAATCATGAAGCAGCACAAATGGGACTTTCCGTTAAGCAGTTACAATTAAGCATCGTTATCATATCCTCTATTGTAATTGCCACACTAGTATCAAAGGTCGGTGTAGTTGGCTTTATCGGCCTTATCATCCCGCACCTTGCTAGGATTATAGGTGGACCTAAACATAAACATACATTACTATTTAGTGCACTCATCGGTAGCATCGTTATGATCTGGTCAGACGTATTATCGAGAGCACTCTACAGTCCAGAAGAAATTCCTATTGGTGTGCTTACATCTTTATTAGGGGCTCCACTCTTCATTTGGATTATCATGAATCGTTATAAACACAATGGTTAGTGTATATCATATCTATAGGAGATACTATGTATCAAATTAATCAGCTGTCTTTTTCTTATGAAACAAAAGAAGTGTTAAAGAATATTTCTGTAACATTTCCTACCAATAAAATAACAGCCATAATTGGACCGAATGGATGTGGTAAGTCTACACTACTTAGCCATCTATATCGACTTCATCCATCAAAAAACAAAATCACATTAAACGAAAAACCTTTAGAATCTTATAAAGGTCGAGAATTTGCTCAATTGGTAGCAGTTTTAACACAATCTAGAGATGCTATGATCGACGATTTTCTCGTAAAAGATATCGTTCTTATGGGCCGGTATCCGTACAAACAACACTTTGGCACCTATAGTTCTGAGGATGTTAAAATTGCAGAGCATTATATGAATGAAGTAGGCATCACCCATTTAGCAAATGAAGAAATTCATCATTTATCAGGTGGTGAGAAGCAACGCGTATTCATTGCTAAAGCCTTAACCCAGAAACCTCAAATACTTCTTTTAGATGAACCTACTAATCATTTAGATATGAAGTATAAAATAGCACTTATGAAGCAATTGCGTGCTTTTAAAGGCACTACAATTGTAGTCCTTCACGACTTAAATCTAGCGGCTCAATATTGCGATCATATTGTCATCATGAACAGCGGAACTATCCTAAAAGAAGGTTCCCCTACCGAGGTGCTCACACCTGAAATTCTTGAACCAATTTTTGAAGTTCCTTTTAAAACCTCTTGGGATGAAGGACGCTATCATTTATATTATTAATTAGTAAAGAAAGGACTTACTATGTTTCAGAATTTAAGAAAGTCAAAAAAATTATTATTAATCGCTATGACATGTGCTACATTCGCTATTGCTGGTTGTGGTTCTGATTCTACAAAAACTACAGCTGATAACGGGACCTCTGTAACATGGAGTGAAACATTTGATGGTACAAAAACAGACTTTGCCGTAAAATCCGCCCCAACTCATGCAGTGTCCATGTCCCAAGCAACAACGGAAATGATGTTACAATTAGGCCTTGAAGACAAAATGGCTGGGACCGCTTTCAAAGAAGAAGAAATCTACCCACCTTTACAAGCGGCTTACGACAAAGTAAAAGTATTATCTGATAAATGGCCTTCCTATGAAGTATTCATGTCCGTAAAGCCTGACTTCGCTACGGGATGGCCTGATTCTTTCAGCAAACGAGCTATACCTGCAGATAAAATGATTTCCCAAAAGGTTAATATTTGGATCCCTGAATCCATGTTATCTACTAAAGCTGACCTCGAAACGAACTTCAGCGACATGATTAAATTGGGTGAGATTTTCGGCGTAAAACCTAAAGCTGAAGAATGGGTTGCAGGTCAACGTAAAACATTGGCAGCTATCCAGGATAAACTAAAAGACTTACCTCGTAAACGCGTTTTCATTTATGACTCTGAAGACGGTCAACCATTCACAGCATTCGAGGGTTATACTACTAACATCTTAAAACTTATCGGTGCTGATAATGTAATGAGCGGCTTAGGCGTTGATAAAACATGGGCTAAAGGTTCTTGGGAAACAGTAATTGCACAAAACCCTGACTACATTATTATCGCCGACTATGGTAATTCTATTCGCAACGATGATGATTTCCAACAAAAAATTGAAAAGATCAAGGCTAATCCTCAACTTCAAGACATCCCAGCCGTAAAAGAAGGTCACTTCATTCGTGTAAAACTTTCCGAAATCACACCTGGGGTACGTACAGTTGATGCTTTAAAACGTTTAGCTGAAGAAATTCACGGCATCAAAGTAGACTAATTTAATATAACAAGATATAGAGTAATATGTAATATGTAATATGTAATATGTATTGTATATTATATTATATTATATATAACGAAGAAGGTCCCAATTCAAATGAATTGGGACCTTCTTCGTACTACTTGTATTGCACACAGCATATTGTTTAGAGAGTAAAGATGTGTTGTAGTTGAAAGATTTAGAAATAATGAATTATTGTAAAATAGATTTAAAATGTATTAAATTGTATATGCCGTGACAATGCCTGATTATTTATACTTCTCGACTATATTGTTGCCTATATCGTTTATCATTATTTGCCTTAATAGCCATGATCAATGGCTTTAGCGAAAGAAACTCTTCATCACTGAGTCGAAAGGTTCTACCAATACGTTTAATAGGATTACGTGGGCGCCCGGCACCGCGTCTAGATCCACCCCATGCCATATACATACCTCACTTTTCACTTGAAAAACTCCTTCTACCGATAGTATAACCTCGTATACATAAGTATGCAATAGCCATTCACTTTAAACAACCTCTTAACAGCCTATAAACAAGTAATAAACTTCATTTATTAGTAAAATGCATAATCAACAAAACACATATTTATAAGTATTTTCCCCTATTCAACTTGAATTGTAACATTAATGTTGCCAAATATAGATAAATCTCTTTTATAGAATATAGTATTTACAAATCAGTTTATTTCTATATTTTTAGACTATTTAGATACTATCACGTACACATATAGTAAATAGAATTTTAAAATAGAAAAGCAAATTATCTATAAATATGACAATATAGCAAGAATATTTTGATAAACAAAAAAGACTGCGTTTGCAGTCTTTTTTACTATAATAAAAAGTATATGAATTAGCCAAATAGTAAGTGACCTACTTCATAAGCAATAGCAGCAACGATGCCAGATAATGGAATCGTTACAAACCAAGCCATAACCATAGATCTTGCTACGCCCCAGTTAACGGCTTTAATGCGTTTAGAAGAGCCTACACCTAGTAAAGAACCACTTACTACATGTGTAGTACTTACAGGCAAATGTAAGAATGTAGCTGTAAAAATAGTAATCGCCGAGTTTAAATCAGCAGCGAACCCATTAATAGTTTCTAGTTTGAAAATCTTGGTTCCCATTGTAGAGATAATTTTCCAACCGCCTACAGCAGTCCCCATAGCCATTGCAGTAGCACAACAAAGTTTTACCCAAATCGGTACATCTAATGTATCAATGAAACCACCGCTAAGTAAAGTTAATGTGATTATACCCATCGCTTTTTGTGCATCATTAGAGCCATGAGAAAATGCCATCATAATTGCTGATACAATTTGCATGGATCTAAATCGATCATTTAAAGCAATTGGAGAAAATCTACCGAAAATAAGCAACAATACTTTCATCACAATATAGCCACCAATCATGGCTACAATCGGAGATAAAATAAGAGACAAAAAGATTTTTAAAATCCCCGTCTCATTCAACGCATCAAATCCTACAGACCAGCCCACAGCACCGATGATACCACCAATCAAAGCATGGGATGAGGAACTTGGGATTCCCCAATACCAAGTTAAAAGATTCCATGTAATGGCACCGATAAGGGCTGCAGAAATAATACCACTATCGATAAGAGATGGCGACATTACTATATCACCACCGATAGTCTTTGCAACACCTGTACTAACCATTGCACCCAAAAAATTGAGAGCAGCGGTCATCATAATTGCCTTTTTAGGCTCAATAGCTCGTGTAGAAACGGATGTGGCAATGGCATTCGCCGTATCATGAAAGCCATTGATATAGTCAAAGGCTAATGCTAAAAATACAACTAGCCATACTAAATAATGAGCATCAAGCATACTTCAATACTACCCGGCGGAATGTACCAACCAAATCTTCGCAGCCATCGATTACATCTTCCATAGCGCTAAGGATTTCCTTCCATTTGATAATTTCAATTGGATCTGTACACTCTGTAAAGAGCTTAGCCATTTCTTCATGATAAATATTATCCGCTTCAGACTCAAGTTTCAATACTTGGTGAACACGCCCCTCTACCTTCACATGATCCTTTTTAAGACTACCCATATAACCAATGGATTTATTGATATGCTTAACGCATTTAACAACAATTTCACTCATGCGAATAGCACCATCACTTGGTTTGCCAACGTGATACATAACCATTTTATCCATGATTTCTTTGATATTATCCAATGTAGTATCCAGTTGGTCAATCAAAAGCTGAATATCCTCACGATCCATTGGAGTGATAAATGTTTTGCGCAAACGCTCTACAGTTTCATTTACTAATTCATCGGCAGCTTTTTCCTTTGTATCAATTTCAAGAAATGCCTCTTCCTTAGAGATATCCCCCTTAAACACGCGTTCCATCATTTCCGCACTTTCATAAGTTAGTGCAGCATGCTTTTCCAAAATACTGAAAAATTTTTCTTCTTTTCCTTTTAATTTAAAAGCCATGAAGATCCTCCCGAACCAGTATTGATTGCTTCTATAATAACAATTTAATTATAGCATACTACAGGTAATTCCTAAACCAATTTACCAATCTCTATATTTTAACCCCTATGCGTATATGGCATATATAGAATCTACATCTGTGAAAGCTTTTATGACCATATTTCCACTATATAAAATAGATAAAAAAGCAGATAGCTGACTAACATATCAACTATCTGCTATATATTTCTTAGCTATCTTTGTGCTTTTTATTAACTAATAACCATCAACTCTTAGCTATTAGCTTCCGCCGCCTCTGCCGCCTTTTTCAAATTAGGTACGGATGTAGGGCATGTAGCAGGCGTACAAGCGCCATTAGGGCCTAAATCTTCAGAACGATTTACAAAGGTAGTATGTAACATATGATGTGCTTTGTGGCTCATAGGTTTGCCATCAAAGAACTCAGCATACAATTTTTGGATATCTGGATTATCACAAGCAGCTTTTACAGTTACTTCTGCATCACGAGTATACAAGGATGCAATACGAGCTTCACGAGCTTTGTCAGCCATCGGTAATTTAACGCGTGGTTGACCACCACCACCGATACAGCCACCACGACAAGCCATTACTTCAATGAAGTCATAATGGATATTTTCTGCACGCATGCGTTCGATGAACTTACGCAAATTACCTGTACCATGAACTGCCGCTACGTGTAATGTTTTATCTCCAATCACTACGTCTGCTTCGCGAGCACCATCCATGCCACGAATAGCTTCAAATGGAATCAATGTTTGAGGTGCATCTTCACCTGTCGCCATCTTGTAAGCCGCACGCATAGCCGCTTCCATAACGCCACCAGTGTTACCGAAAATGATACCACCACCAGAAGCTTCACCCATCAATGGGTCAAAAGCAGAATCTTCAAGGTCATCAAAATTGATTTCTTCTGCGCGCAACCATTTTGCAAGTTCCCGTGTAGTAATACAGTAGTCTGTATCGCGCATTTCTGGTGTATTCCAATATTCCGCAGAGGAGTTCATTTCATCGCGACGAATTTCAAATTTCTTAGCTGTACACGGTGTTACTGCAACGGCAACGATTTGTTTTGCATCAAGGCCCATTTTTTCAGCAAAATATGTTTTTTGTGTAGGCGCTTGCATAGCAATCGGGCTCTTAGCCGTAGATAAGTTTGGCAAGAATTCTGGATAGAATGTTTCCGCAAACTTAACCCAAGCAGGACAACAAGATGTGAATTGAGGCAATACTGCATCACTATTAATAACGCGTTCTAATAACTCAGATGCTTCTTCCATGATAGTCATGTCCGCACCAAAGTTTGTATCAAGAATATAGTCGCCACCCAATTTACGAAGAGCAGCCACCATTTTACCTTCTACAAATGTACCAGCCTCAAGTCCAAATTCCTCGCCTAAACCAACACGTACGGCAGGCGCAGTTTGGAAAATGACGATTTTATTAGGGTCAGCAATAGCTGCTTTTACTTCATCAATTTCAGAGCGTTCATTAATGGAATCGAATGGGCAAATAGATGCACATTGACCACAATGAATACAAATTGGATGATCCCCATTCGTTGTTAAATCATAATAATCAAATACACCCATGTCTACAGCACAAGCTTTACGACATAAGGAGCAGTTTTTACATTTAGTTAAATCTTGTACTAATGCAATATTTCCGTCTTCAATTGGCACGCGACGGTCTAAAAATTGGTACTTACTCATGAGTTCCTCCTACTTAGGTAACGTTGTTATCGTTAATCGTAGAAATTATACTATACATTGTGAGTTTTATCAATAAACTTACACGTAATTCCTTTGCATAACAGATATTAAAAAATAGCATGATAAAAGGAATTATAGGCGTTCCTCTAATTCCATCCACCGTTCAGTGAGAGCATCTATTTGGGCCTGTGTTTCTTCTCGTTCCTCCATCAGTGACTGCATTTTTTCATAATCAGTAGCCACTTGGCTTATCATAACATCGAGGCCCTTCACTAAATGTTCTAGCTTAGGCAATTCATCCATAATTTTGGCATACTCCGCTTCTTCTGCTTTATTGAGACCCTTCTTTAGTATTTCTTTGAAAGTATCTGTTTTATCACCAGCAACAACATTATCATTTCCAAGGGTATCTACCCTATTAGATTGATTATCAACAGAGTCATCGCTATCAGCCTCTCCACCTACTACAGCTCGTACCACTTTGGAATTAGCCGGTATATTATCATTTGGCATATAGAATGGGCGCTTGCTGCCACTACTTTCATCAAGAGCATCTTTGTAGTCAGAATAGGAGCCATGAACGATTTCAATATGCCCATCGCCGGTAAAGACAAATAATTTATCTACTACGCGGTCTAGGAAGTACCGATCGTGACAAACTGTAATGATGACGCCACTAAAGGAGTCAAGGAAATCCTCTAATACCTCCAATGTTGGAATATCAAGATCATTCGTTGGTTCGTCCAGCAATAATACGTTAGGGGCGCTCATCAACAATTTTAAGAGGTATAAACGACGACGTTCCCCGCCAGAGAGTTTTCGAATCGGTACACCATGTAATTCTGGGGTAAAAAGGAATCGCTCAAGGATTTGTCCTGCGCTCAATGTAGATCCATCCCCGAGTACCATATAAGAGTGGTCCTCACGAATATAATCGAGAACGCGCATATCTTCATCAAATTCAGGTAGCTCTTGTTTAAAATGAGCAATACGAACGGTCTCACCTTTACCAATAGTACCTCTCGTCGCTTCGTAGGTGCCATCAAGGATATTCATAAAGGTAGACTTACCAACACCATTGGGCCCTACTATACCGATACGATCATGGCGTACCACGTGATAGGTAAAGTCCTTAATCATAGGACGTTCATCAAAATAAAACTCTAAATGCTCAATATCAAAGATGGTTTTTCCTAAACGTGTCTTCAGCGCAATAGGATCCATTTGATCCGGACGACGGGTTTTCTCCATATTCTTTAATTTTTCGTAACGGTCAAGACGAGCCTTTTGTTTTGTAGTTCTTGCCAGAGCACCACGACGTACCCATTCGATTTCCCGCTTTAAAAATTGACGTCGTTTTTCTTCCGTAGCAGCTTCACGAGCCTCTCGATCAGCTTTCAAGGCAATAAATTCTTCATAATTGCCATCGTATTGATACATATGACGATTTGATAGCTCTAAAATACCATTACATACGGAATCGAGGAAATATCTATCATGGGTACTGATTAATAATCCTCCTTGACGTACACTCAAATACGACTCTAGCCAATCAATACTATCTTCATCCAAATGGTTAGTCGGCTCATCTAGTAATAAAAGATCACATGGATATAGCAATGCTTGCCCCAATGCAAGACGACGCTTTTGCCCTCCTGATAACATAGCTACCTTTTGCTCCACATCAGGAAAGCCCAATTTAGATAAAATAATGCGCGCCTCTTGCTCTACTTGCCACCCGTCTTGCTGATCCATTTGCTCCAGTGCATTCATATAGTTGCGAGATATTTTAGCATCGTCTTTACCAGACTCTTGCATTTGGCGATACTCACGACTAATACGTTCAAAGACTTTTACCATTTGCAACCGAGGATGATTTCCATCAAGAACGGCCTCAAGCAAAGTAGCTTCCGCATCAAAATCAGGTGTCTGCGCTAAGTAATAAATGCTAGCCTTACCATTACGCTCAATGGTGCCTTTATCAGCTTCCATTTGTCCTGCTAATATTTTTAGAAATGTAGACTTACCCGTTCCGTTGATGCCCACAAGACCTAATCGTTTTTCCGTGGTAAAAGTCATACTCACCTCTTTAAACAGTAGCCTTGTGCCATATGATTTCTCTATGTTCTGTAAACTAATAACGTTCATATTCCGCTCCTATTTTGTAATTCTGTTATTTATTATACTACACATTACCATTGACAGTAACAGGCGCCCTCAGTAGAATAAACGTAACATATATATTCATGAGGAGGTCCACATGGCGACGGATATGGTTTTAGACTTTTATGAAAGTATCAACTTTGAACTTATCGACATTGATGGGTATGACACATTATTTACCGAGCTCTTAGAGGATGGCACGTATGCAACTGTGTCCGATGATGACGGCTATATGCCAGAGGACTTAGAGACACCAGTCGTATTCAATGTGTACGACGATAACGACTCCTTCCAATGGAGTGTTACCCTTGATGACTCTTACCAATTAAAAGATTTATTGGATGGTGCAGAAAGTACGGATGCTTTCTTAGTCACATTACAAAAACTTCGAAAAGAACATATTGAACAGTATCAATAGAAAAAAGCGATGGCCCTTTTGGTCATCGCTTTTTCTATATTGGTTAGCTAATTGCCTCTTGAGCTTTCACAAGCTCATCTTGTGCACTACCATCTAAAATTTCAATGAGACTATTTACAATATCAGCAGCCCCATCCACATGCCATTCGCGAGCTCGCTCAGACATTTGTTGAAGTCGCGGAGAATTAATTAACAGTGCAGTTACCACATCTTCTAAGTTATGAATATCACGAGCCCAACGAGCACACCCCCGTTGCTCTAATAGTTCTGCATTTGCCTCTTCCTGCCCTGGGATAGCATTAAAGAATACCATTGGCAATCCGATTGTAACAGCCTCCATACAGGTCAATGCACCAGGTTTTGTAACGAGTAAAGACGATGATTTCATGAGCTCAGAAATATTGGTAGTATAACCATATACGGTGGTCTTCGTCTTCATAGATTCACTAAGGACAACTAACGATTCGTAAAGAGACGTATTTTGTCCCGCTACAACGGTAATTTCACCAATACCATTTACTTCATCTAGATGTTTTAAAGCCGTCTCAAGAGAGCCTAAACCTAGGCCACCACCCATAACAAGAACTTTCACAGGTTCCTCTAAGCTATACTCTTCAATAGCATCACGGAAAAAAGATCGCCGCACTGGAATGCCAGATACATGAATACGAGATTCATCGATACCTGAAGCTACCATTTCAGGTACCATAGATTCTGTTGCAACATAGTAAACATCAATCTGTGGATAGAGCCAAAACTGATGACTACTAAAGTCTGTCATAATAGCCACTAGTGGTACATCTATATGACCTTGACGTTTTAAAATCGATGCCGCCCCACAAGGAAATGGATGCGTAAAGACCATTACATCTGGCTCTTCTTGTTGTACTAGTTTAAGCATGCGGCTTTTTAGTAGGTACGACAATGCGGTTTGCATAATGGTACCTCGTTTTTCCCCTTTCGATACGCGATAAATCATATCATAGAGCATGGGGAATACGTCAATCATCTTGATATAGGTACCCTTAATTAAATGCTCTACAGACATAGTTTCTGTATCAAGAAAATCAACATGGGTAATTGATGCTTGTGGCTCTTTTTCTTTCCAATATTCTTCTATGGCTCTTGCGGCTTGCATATGTCCAGTGCCGATTGAGGCGGACACGATGAGAACCTTCCTTGATGTTTCGTTATTCATAATGCACCCTTTCTCTGTGCATTATACCATAAATAGATAAAAAAAAGAGACCTCGAAAGGTCTCTTTCACATCCAATATGGATTATTTTTTGCGTTTTTTAGCTTTTGCAGCGTTAACTTGTTCTTTCAAACCTTTACCAGCTTTGAATGCAGGGGATTTGGAAGCGGCAATTGTGATAGTTTTACCGTTTTGTGGGTTACGGCCTTCACGAGCTGCGCGTTCACGAACTTCGAAAGTACCGAAGCCGATAACTTGTACTTTGCCACCAGCTGCTAATTCTTGAGCTACTGTGTCAAATACAGCTTTTACTGCTTTTTCAGCATCTTTTTTAGTTAATTCAGTTTTTTGTGCAACACTTGCGATTAATTCTGTTTTGTTCATGACAGAACCTCCTTAAAATTACAATACCTTAGAAGTGTATAAACCTCTAGGTTACTTTTCCTGCACTTTAGCCTCCTCCCAAAAAGCATCGAGCTCAGCTAATGAAAAGTCTTCCCATGAGCGATCGCTTTGGTTAACACAAGCTTCTACATGTAAAAAACGCTGTCGGAACTTTGTGTTTGTGCGATTTAGTGCATTTTCACCGCTTATTTTATACCATCTGAATAGATTAATCAAGGAAAAAAGCACATCTCCTGCTTCTTTTTCCATATTTTCTCTATCATTTTGGTCAATAGCCTCCTTAAATTCCCCCATTTCTTCGGAAACTTTAGCCCAAACAGGATCAAGCTCATCCCAGTCAAATCCTAGCTTTGCAGCCTTTTCTTGGAGCTTATAAGCCGCCATTAAAGCAGGTAAACTTTTCGATACACCATCCAATACAGAATTTTGAATATTTTTCTTTTCTTGTGCCTTTAATTCATCCCAAGTGTATGATTTTTCATCATTTTCTGGGCTAAAAACACGAGGATGACGACGAATCATTTTTTCAGCGACATCATTAATTACGTCTTGAAGTGTAAAATAACCAGCCTCCTCTGCCAATTGACTGTGAAAGACAACTTGCAATAATACATCACCTAACTCTTCACGAAGATTCGGCATATCTTTATTATCAATGGCATCTACCACTTCGTAGGTTTCCTCTATAAAATAGCGACGTAAAGATTCATGCGTTTGCTTTTGATCCCAAGGACAGCCATTTGGTGCACGCAAAGTTTTCACTACATCGACTAAAGGTTGAATATCAATATTGTTCTTCATATAGCTTTGCTTCCTCCCTATTGCGTCTAGCTTGTAAGCGCTTGCCTATGATTGGGAAATGGTAAATATCATCTTTTACGACAGCTTTAGTAAGCCATAACGATAAACCATATACAAAAATAGCCACTACAATTGCTGCAGCCACAGCGCCACCATTGCCTAATAAATCAACAGTGCTCACATAGATGACTTGTGTAGCACCGCCCATGGCCATGGCAGATACTATTATTTTTAATAACTCTAATGTGTTCAGTACCGAACCTACATATCTTTTTACAAAAATATAGTTAATAAGCGCTGCAATAGCAAAGTTTAAATTCGTCGCCCAAGCCGCACCATTAATGCCCAACTCAATACTACCTGTCAATTCATAATCTAAGAATGTCTTCACTAATAAGCCTATAAAAATCGATACCATAGGAATTATTGTTCTTCCTAACCCTTGCAAAACACCTGCAGTAACCTGCTGCCAACCGAGGAACACAATACTCAAGCTAATAACAGCAATAACAGGTCCTGCATGAGGTGTTGCATATATTAGTTGTGATATTGGCGTAGCTAGTACACAAAGTCCAATGCAGGCTGGAATCGTAAACATATTAGCAATTTTAATCGCCGTTTCCGCCCGTTTCACGATGCGATGTACATCACCTTGAGTATGTGCCTCAGATACGGCTGGTACAAGACTAGCGGCTAAGGATGTAGTTAGAATGATCGGCAACCCAATCAGAGATGTTGCCATACCCGTCAGATAACCAAATTGTGTGGTTGCTTCATTGAGATAGTATCCAATATCCATCAATCGTTTTGGGACGATAAATGTATCAATGAGTGATACCATCGGAAGCATAATATTCGCCATAGAAACCGGTATGGCAAGACTAAACAATCGTTTAACTACGGTGCCGTTACTTTCACAAATGGCATTAGGATTCTGTTGTGAAAACATTTTTTCTCGAATATTGCGTTGTCGGTAGTAAAAATAAATTAATACAAGTAACCCCGCCAATACGCCTGGGAATGTAGCAAAGGTCGCACCACCTGCCGCCAAATGAAGTCCTCGATCAATGAAGTAGTATGCCAAACCTACCATAGAAGACACGCGAAAGATCTGTTCAAATACTTGACTCATACCAGTAGGTACCATGTATTGGAAACCTTGGAAATACCCTCTAAAACAGCTTAGGATAGTCACTACAAAAATGGCTGGAGATAATAGCTGAATAGCAATTAAAGCACGTGGATCGGTGATGATTTGATTGTCTACGAGCCATTGTGCACTACCATATAAGGCCAAACTGAACACAAAGCCTAAAATAGCGAGTACCCTTAATGATACAAAAAATACTTGTTGTACGCCTCGCATATCATCATTAGCAAGCTTTTCCGCAATCATAATAGATATGGCTACAGGAATACCTGCAGCAGAAATACTAACGATAATTTGATAGATTGGATAGGCCATCATATATAGGCCAATCCCTTCACCACCTAAAATCCGTGCGATAAGAACTTTACTAAACGCACCGATGACCTTCACGATAATACCGGCTAAGGTTAAAATCATGGCACCCTTTAAAAATCGATTCATAGGCCCTCCTTAGTCGGTGACTTGTGGCTAAGAGCCTTTATCACCGCTTCCGTAATGGTCAAAATAGAACCTTTCATACCATTAAGGCTCACATATAATGTGGCTGGTTTGGTATCCATAAACTTCATTTTTTTCCATAAATCTTCTGGTACAGCCCCCATATCCCAATCGGCCATTTTAGAATCGTCATGCCAATGGATAGTGAGTTGCTTATCTCTACGGACGATACTCTTAATGCCCAGTAGACGTGCTTGCTCCTTAATTTGAGCAATGCGCAACAAACGGTCTACTGGATCGGTTGGTGTACCGAAGCGATCAATGAGCTCATCCGTCATATCGTCGAGTTGCTCTTTAGATTTAATATGTAACAATCGTTGGTATACAGAAATCTTACGAGCACTATCTTTGATATACGCATCATCAATAAACGCATCTACCTCTAAGTCGATAGCTGGATCAATGGATACATCTCGCTCAACTTCTTTATTTTGAGCCTTTGCAATCGCCTCTTCTAACATACTCACGTACATACCAAAGCCGACAGATGCGATATTACCATGTTGCTGTGAGCCTAATAGATTACCGGCACCGCGAATCTCTAAATCTCTCATGGCTAACTTAAATCCTGCGCCGAGCTCAGTGAACTCCTCTATAGCTTTTAAACGCTTTTCAGCTGCCTCTGAAAGTATTTTATCTGGCCGATACATAAAGTATGCATAAGCACGTCTACGAGAACGGCCTACACGCCCTCGCATTTGGTATAGCTGAGATAAACCTAAACGATCCGCATCATAAATAATGATAGTATTGGCGTTAGGAATATCTAAGCCGGTTTCAATGATACTCGTGGACAAGAGCACATCATAATGACCTTCATAGAAATCGGTCATAATCTCCTCAATTTGACGGCCTGTCATCTGTCCATGAGCGATAGCATAGCGTAAATCAGGCAAGGTAGCCGCTAATAGCTCTCCCATATGATTAATGGATGCAACACGATTATATACAAAGTAAACCTGTCCGCCCCTCGCCAATTCTCGCTTGATAGCATCTGCGATGAGATTCATATCGTATTCCACCACATAGGTTTGAACAGGTAAGCGCTCCTCTGGTGGAGTATTGATAACAGACATTTCTCGAACGCCAACGAGGGACATATGTAAAGTCCGCGGAATCGGTGTAGCACTCAAGGTGAGTACATCGATATTGCTAGCCCACTCTTTCCACTTTTCTTTCTGTGCTACCCCAAAGCGTTGCTCCTCGTCTACAACAAGCATTCCTAAGTCTTTGAATACCACCTTTTTGTTAAGTAATGAATGGGTTCCAATGAGAATATCAATAGATCCATCCTCTACGCCTTTAAGAATTTGCTTTTTCTCTGATGTAGTTCGGAATCGATTGAGTACATCTACTTTAACCCCGAATGGAGCAAATCGATTTAAAAAGGTTTGGAAATGTTGCTGTGCTAATACCGTGGTCGGTACAAGTACCGCTACTTGTTTACCGCTCATAACGGCCTTAAAAATGGCGCGCATAGCCACTTCCGTTTTACCAAAGCCTACATCACCAGCGAGCAAGCGATCCATAGGAACAGGTCGTTCCATAGATTCTTTAATTTCCGCCGTAGCCTGTAACTGGTCTTCCGTCTCCTCATATGGGAACGCATCTTCAAACTCTTGCTGCCATGGTTGATCCGGCAAGAATGCAAAGCCTTCTGTGATTTCTCGTTGTGCATATATCTCAACGAGCTTATCTGCCAAATCATCAATGGATTTTTTTGCCTTTGTAACAACTTTAGCCCAGTCACGGCCACCCATCTTATTAATACGTGGCACATCACCTTCGTTGCCAATATATTTTTGCAGTTGATCTAAATTATTAGCTGGTAAGAACAGTTTGTCCGTTCCAGCATAAGCAATCTCAATATAATCGCGGTGAATGCCTTCCGTTTCAATTGTTTTGAGACCAATATACTTGCCGATACCATGCATACTATGTACTACATAGTCACCAGGTGTTAAATCCGTGAAATAATTGATCTCTTGGCCCTTTTTAGGCTTATTTCGAAGCTTGCGCTTTTGTTGTCCGTAAATATTACCTTCTACGACAACTACGAGATGGCTATTGGGCAATTCAAAACCATCTGTTAATAATCCTTTTAAAATAACGACAGTGTTCGGCTTTGCTATCCATGTATCACTATGAGTAAATGCAATATTTTCCCCTTCAAGGGCACGCTCAATACCTTCTCGTCGTTGCTGATTATTTAATACTAGTACCACTTGGTGATTTAAACGATGCCATTGGTTTATTTCGTCTGTTAATAGGGGAATTTGACGCTCAAAGCTCGTCATCGTCTTCCCTTGAATACCAATAGGGTTAAATCCAGTGAGACCAATAGAGCGTTGTTGCATAAATGTGAAAGCCACTTGATTCATAGAATCTACAGTGCGTTGTAGTTCATTCCAATCACAATGATTTTTCCGATGTGTAGGATCTTCCTTAAGGAATTTCTTTAATGCTTCTTGAATACGACCTGGCTCATCATAAATTAGAGTGCCCTCTTTCACATAAGATAATAAAGTACTTTCTGCATCACTTTTACCAAGAAAGAAAGGCGTCACCGTGTAGGATTCAATTTGCTCAATGGAACGTTGATTCTCAACGGAGAAGAAACGCAATGTATCGATCTCATCGCCAAAGAATTCAATACGAATCGGATGATCACTATTTACAGGATAAATATCCAAAATATCTCCACGCACGGCAAAATGACCACGTTGTTCCACCTGGTCTACGCGTTCATATCCAATTGTTACGAGCTGTTCAAGGACTACATCACGTTCAATCGCATCATTTAAAGCAAAATGCAACGATTGTCCCTTTAAGTAATGAGGAGATACAACATACTGTGTAACCTCTTCAGCATTGGCAATGACTACTGCCGGCTCTTGCCACGCCAACAGTGCTAATGCTCGCATCTGCGCACCTTGGTCTTCAAGACTGCGAGCCACAGTCGTAAAGTCTACATGATCTGTTGTAGGAAATGATAAGACTGGCACATTAGGCATGAAAAAAGCTAAGTCCCGTTCCCACATCTCTTTATGGTCCTTATCATGGACTACGATGACTACAGGTTTTGTAAGACCTGCAGAAAAAGATTGACTTAAGAGGAAACTCTTTTGAGATCCGCTAAGACCATATATGACTGACTTCCCCTTTCGCTGAAATGCGTTTAGCCCATCCACAAAGGATGGGTTCTGTGAAAGCAGTTTTGTTAATGTATTATCCATACTGCACCATATAGTATTACTATGATTGTATTAATTAAATAGTTCTAACTCATTTATTATAACATATAACGTAGTAGTTAAATCTGTACCTATCTTCCTATCAAAATGTATGTGTTTATCGATATAAATATCCACGTTAATACTTAATTTAGGCAAAAAAAATACACCTCTAAAGGTGCAATAGGTGCAATAAAGTTGGTGCGGGAGAAGGGACTTGAACCCCCACGCCGTAAGGCGCCAGATCCTAAGTCTGGTGCGTCTGCCAATTCCGCCACTCCCGCGTCTCAACTGAAATAATAATATCATGTATGGAATTCATCGTCAATCATTTTTTTATAAATGACTTAAAATTCATACATCGAAAAATATATTCCAAGGATAATAACTATCTAAACCTTACAATTTACGTAAACCTAAAACAAATTCTAAATCTAAAAACTCTTAACTCTACAATTGTATATATATTAACGCTTAACGCCTCATCTAAACCTTAACGCTACAGGTCTCAATCTAAAAGTTCTTACTGATAATTAATATTTGCAAAATAAAAAGAGACTGACCCAGAATCCGAACTACTAGAACCCTGGGTCAGCCTCTTTTTTAGGATGATGATGAATAAATGCATGCCCTACATTTACCATAAAATATATTAACAGTCATAACATACGTCATGCTGGTAATACCAAGAAGGTAAATCCACCATGACCATAGCACGACATTTAGGTCGTATAGAACTAAAATCTAAATTAAATATAATACAATTTAAATCCTATAGAACTAAAAAATCCTTTTTACGGATACGTAAAAAGGAGCTATTAACTTCTCCTCCCTATCTCTCGTAGGTCAAATGGTGAATGTTGAATAGGCAGTTCTCCTGACTCGGCTTCATCGCTCATCTAGCCTTCCCAGTTTCCCAGTGACTTAATTTAGACTCGCTCGACCATACAGTGGCGGGACCGTGCTGGCATTTAACCAGCTTCTCTATTATGCTTTTCAGCACCTATTCCCAAATATGATGTTTTCTATGCTTTTATTCTAACAGTCTAAATTCATTTCGTCAATACGGCAAAAGCATATTTATTAATAAAAAAAAGCTATATAGTTCTGCCGTATTGTTATAACAGAAATTAATAATTCAACTAGCTAGAAAACAAACTTATCCCACACGATTTCTAAACAACCACCCCGCCATTGACATAGTAACAATAGTTAATATAATCATAGGAATAAAGTTAAACCAAATATCCGTCAATCCTGCACCTTCTAGATAAATTCTGCGCATTGCCTCAACAGAAAACCGCATAGGATTTCCATATGTAAGATATTGCAATATTTTCGGCATATTATGTACAGGTGTGATTAATCCGGACAATAAGGCTAGTGGAAAAAGAAAGACAAAAACATATACGAGAACTTGCTGCATATTTTTTGCAATAGCCGAAATAGATAACCCCAATCCAATGCTACTACTTATAAACGTAAACAACACGGCATACACAAGAAATATATTGCCCCGAAATGGAACTTTAAACCAAAACATGGCTATTAATAACAATACAGTACTTTGAAACAGTCCTATTAACATGGGTGGTATAGACTTTGCAACCAAAATTTGCATAGATGATACGGGCGTTACCAATAATTGATCAAAGGTCCCCTGCTCTCGTTCTCGTGCCACAGATAGCCCCCCCAACATGATAACTTGTGTCATACTGATCAATATAACGAGACCTGTCAAGAAAGTCCAAGAAGACTGCTGATTTTCATTGTACCAGGTACGAGATTCAATTGTGATTCCCTTATGCTCAACACCTAACCAAGTCTGATTGAATTGAGAAATGATTTGCCCCATATAGGCTGTGGCAAGACCTGAAGTCATTGTATTCGTTCCATTTACAATAACAGTAATAGATGTAGGTTGTTTATGCTTTAAGTTTTCTTCAAAATCCTGAGGTATGATAACCGCCATAATAACCTTGTTGGAGTCTATTAATGGTGCGATTATATCCGGAGAGTTCGCAGATTGATACAGTTCAAAAACACCGGATGAATTAATAGTCGATTCTAATGCAGCTGCGGTCTGCGTATGACTTTCATCAATCAATACATAGGGAACCTTGTTGAGATTATAGGTTGCGGCATAACCGAAGAGGAACCCTTGAATAATGACCGGTAACAGTAAGATTATACGAGTTTTCGGATCTTTAAAGGTGGCTAATAGCTCTTTCCATATGATGGAGACAATTTGATTCCAATACAGGCGCCAATTCATTATTCCACCTTCTTCCGCGTAATATAAATTGTCAATATTGTAAAGCAAATAGCAAACCCCGATAATACGGCACTATTTTTAATAATCAAATACCAGTTATTTCCACCTAGGAACAATGATTTCAGTAATTCTAAAAAATATGTAGGAGGTAAAAGCCGTGAAATATATTGAATCACCACAGGTTGTGAATGTGGATCAAATAAAAAACCCGTCAATATTAAAGCTGGTAAAAAACTGGTGAGTAATGCCATTTGACAAGCTAAGAACTGTTTCTTCGTAAACGCAGATATAAGTAGTCCCATATTTAAAGAAACAATCAAATACAATGTGGACACAATGCAGATGATCCATAAGGAACCACGCATAGGTACTTCATAAAAGAAATACGAAACACCGAGGCAAAACAACAGCCCCAACATGGCCAATACATAATAAGGCACTACCTTAGCCAAAATAATTTCAATAGGCTTAACTGGTGTAACGAATAAAGCCTCAAAAGTACCACGTTCCCATTCTCTAGCCATAACGACAGCCGTAAGAAAAACGGATACAATCGTCATGATAATCATAATAAGCCCGGGAATCAAAAACCAGGTACTTGTATTTGCCTCATTAAACCACATGCGAGGGTTCATTGTTATATATCCACCACGTAGCATAAACGGAATATTCTTAACGGCCCATAAGTTAATAGCTGAGTTTACATAACTTTCTATACTCATCGCTACCGAAGTATCGACACCATAGTAAATCCCCTGCACTTTCCCTTGTCCACGCATAATTTGATCAGAAAAGTCCTGTGGAATCACCAATATGGCATCTACCTTTCGTTTTTCCATCAATAGTTCCGCCGTTTTTCTATCGCGAACCGCTATAGGTTGAAAGTACTCAGAGCCGTATAAGGAGTCATACACACTTTGGGTCATCGAATCTTGACGTTCCATAACCACTGCTATCGGCACGTGTTTAACATCCAAAGTAACCCCTGAGCCGATGAGGATGATAAGTAGTATAGGTAGTACAACACCCAACAAAATAGTGCTGGGGTCGCGCAATACTTGTGAGGTTTCCTTATATACCAATGAGGAAAACCGTCTTATAAATCCGTTCATACGTCCTCCTCCTGTTCCCGTTTTTCCAGTATGACGGAGATAAACGCTTCATCCATAGTACAAGTCTCGTCGCCAGCAGTCCGTCTAACTTCATCAGGTGTTCCCAGTACAACGAGTTTCCCTGCATCCTGAATCATAATACGGTCACAATATTCCGATTCATCCATAAAATGAGTCGTAATAATAATCGTTGTTCCTCGCTTTGATAAAGAAGTAATCTGTCGCCAGAAATTACGCCGCGTAAGAGGATCAATACCACTTGTGGGCTCATCCAAGAAAAGAATTTTTGGCTCATGCATTAAGGCAGTCGCCATGGACAAGCGCTGTTTATAACCACCAGGCAAATCACCGGCTATCATATCGCGCACATCATTTAGACGAAACTCACTGATAACGGCTTCTATACGATCAAGCTTCTTCTGTCCGTGAAGGCCGTACACACCGGCAAAAAAATTCAAGTTTTCCATAACAGACAGATTACCGTACAAAGAAAACTTCTGCGCTACATATCCGAAATTGCTTCTTGCCGCCGTACGAGATTTAACGACATCAACGCCAGCTACACGTAAATCACCGCTCGTTACAGGTAATAATCCACACAACATACGAAATGTCGTCGTCTTGCCAGCTCCGTTTGGTCCAAGCAATCCGAATACTTCTCCGCGCTGTACCGTAAATGATGTATTAGCTACCGCCGTAAAATCACCGAATGTTCTCACCAAATGAGATACGGAAATTTCTACTGGACGCTCAACCATTTCATTGGGGGACAACAAACGCTTTCGTTCTTTCTCTATCGCACTTTCATCCAAGTCCATATCGATAGTATCTAAAAGGGAAGTCCTCTGTTTCGAAGTAAACTCATCCTCTTTTAACAGCATCATAAAGGTATCTTCCAAACGGCTTTGAACTGATTGTTCCTCCATACCGTACTCGCTAAGCCAAGGAATCGAAAGCATTTCTTTCGTTTTTATATATCGTACGGTACTAGCCTCCGGAACTGCATCTGCCACGCATTTTCTATCATCCATCAATGCGGCCTGTACATTTCGCATGCTCAATGACTTCGGAATTTTTACCTGAAAGCATCGCCCCTCAGACATTTGAGTCAATTCATTCGGTGTCCCAGTTGCTAAAAACCGCCCTTTATTAAGGACGAAAACATCTTTACAACGCTCCGCCTCATCTAAGTATGCAGTACTAACAAGTACGCTGATTCCATCTGTATGTACTAACGACTCTAAAATCTCCCATAACTCTCGCCTTGAAAATGGATCGACCCCTACGGTAGGCTCATCAAGCAATAATAACTCTGGAGAACGCACCAAGGTACAGGCTAAACTAAGCTTTTGCTTCATACCGCCCGACAATTTACCGGCAGGACGCTTAGTAAATTTTGATAGCCCCGTCATATGCAGTAATTTTTCGAACCGTTCCGTTCTCTCCCCCAAAGGGACACCATGTAAATCTGCATAGAGATTCATGTTTTCACTGACGGATAATTCCTCATAAAGCCCAAACTTCTGAGGCATATAACTGAGTTTATCTTGAACTTCCTGCGAATATGCTTTCACATTCATTCCAAGGACATCTAAAGAGCCAGACGTGGCATCCAATAAACCTGCAATTAAACGAATCAAAGTCGTTTTCCCCGCCCCATCTGGCCCAACCAACGCAGTTAAACAGCCTTTCCGAATTTTAAAATCCAAATGGTCCAATGCTATTATAGGATCAGCTCCAACAATGGGAAATTCTTTATATAATTGTGACGCTTTGATTGCATATACATCATTCACCGCACACCTCTATATATCAATGGAAACAGTGGCAGGCATTCCTAAACGAAGGCGATTATTCGGGTCATCCACATATACCCGCACTTCATACACAAGTGTAGTACGCACATCCTCCGTTTCTACCGATTTAGGTGTAAATTCCGCTACGGAGGATATATATCCGATTGTGCCGTGAATCGGTTCATTCTTATTGGTATCCGTCGTCACATTCGCATCCATACCATTATAAATTTTCCCTAAATCCCGTTCGTTCACATACACACGGATCCATTTCTTAGTATTCTCAGCTAACTTAAATACAGGTGTATTCGGTGAAGCCATATCACCGACCTGTAATAATCGGGCCGTTATAACACCGTCTATAGGAGCCGTTAATACAGTTTGGTTTAACAAAAACTCCTGACGAGCCAATTCACTTTTCATCGAATCCAATTGTGCTTGGGCCTGTGCTATATCTTCCTGTCTTGGCCCTGCGACAGCTAAATTGTATGCTTGCTGAGCCTCATTTAATTTGGCTTCCGATACTTTCACCTTCGCCTGTATATCATCTACAGACTGTCGACTGACGGCCTTACCATTTGAAGCATTATATGATTTTTGTAACTTCTCTGCTTCTTGTTTCGATTGAGCTAACGCAGCTTCTGCAGATGTAACTCGTGCCGATGCTTGCGCGATTTCTTCTGGTCTACTGCCTGCTTGCAACTTGTCCACTATAGCTTTCTGTGCCGCAATGGTAGCCTTAGCCTTCTGTACAGCAAGATTCAATTCATCAGAATGTAAATACCCCAAAATCTGCCCTTGGCTCACGACCGCACCTTCATCCACCAAAAGGCTGGCAATCCGATCACTTCCCCGAAATGCAACATTCACTTCCCGCAGATTCACATTACCTTGCAACACGATGTGATGAGAGGCCATGTACGCTTCGTATTGATTATAAGCATAATATCCTACGCCACCCAAAATTATTAGAAAAGCAATCATTATACCTACGCACTTTTTTTTATTATTCGCCATCCAACGTTTAAGGACATCAAGTTTCTCTTTCATAATCATTCCCCGTTTCTCACACTATTTCTTAGCATGCGAGTCCGCCTCTGCCTCCTGATCCATGTCCATGGCTTCCCAACCACCGCCTAAGGATTTGAATAAACGAACGGTATCAGCAAACTCTTGCCCCCGACTCATGATATATTGCCGCCTTGCAGACAATACATTTCGTCGTGCATCAAGAACACTTAAGTAATCGCTAAGACCGGAGTCAAAATTGGTTTGCGCCAAAGATTCTGCTTGCTGTGCAGATTCTACAGCAGATTTCAATTCCTCAGACTTAATATGATCCTGAGATGCATCCGTTACCGCATTTCGGACCTCCCCTACAGCTTTCAAAACAGTCTCTTCGTAAAGTGCCAAGTATTCCTGTTCCTTTTCTGTTTGTACCTTTATATTCTTACGAATAGCACCGGCATTGAAAATAGGCATAGTGATAGATGGTCCTATTCCTATCATTTTACCGATAGCCGAAATAAGACCTCCCGATGAAAACGACTCCAAGCCTATACTGCCATTTAATGAAAATCTAGGCTTAAGGTCAGCCTTTGCAGCCTTGGTTTTCTGTTGTTGTGCCGCAATACGTCGTTCCGCCGCCTGAATATCAGGCCGTTGTCGTAAAGCTTCCGCCGGTATACCGATAAACATGTGTGGATCCACCGCAGGTAATGAAGTATTTTCCATCAATAACCCGTCAACCTCACCCGGAACCGTTCCCGTCAATATAGAGAGCGCGGACATTGTGGAAGCTATATTTTTCTTTAATGAAGGAATCTCCGCTTGAGTCTGAGATAATGCATATGTAGCCTGTTGTACAGGTAATTCGTTGATAATACCAGACTGATAGTTTATCTTAATCAGTTCCAACGCTTCCTGCTGACGCTTCACATCCTCTTCCGTTATGCGCAATTGCTCCTGTAAAGTTCTTAACGACATATACTGTAATGCTGTTTCCGCGCTCAATGATACCCAGGTGGAATATAAATCCGCCTGTGATGCTTGTAACGAATTCGATGCAGCTCGTGATTTTGCTTTTTGTCTCCCGAATATATCAATTTCCCATCGCGCATCAATTCCTAATTTACCGGTTTCTACATTTCTCGTCATCTTATCAGGTATAGGCAAATTCTTTATTGCTTCTCGGTCCGAATCCCATTCGCCCTGACCTCTATTAACCGACCATGAACCGGAAGCATCTAGCCAAGGTAATCGCTGTGCTTCAGCAATACCCAACTGTAACCGCCCTTGTCTAACTCGAGAACGAGCTACCTCTAACTGCCGATTATTTTTGAGGGTCAAATCAATTAATTGATCCAAGACAGGATCGTTAAAAACCTTCCACCAGTGGGCTAATTCTTCTTCACTGACCGCTTTCCCTTCTACAACCTCATACGGTAACGGATGTTTTCCCGCTTCCTCTACCCAAGAATGTTCATTCAATTCTTTAGTTGCTTTTTGTTTCTCTGAAAGCTTAGGCTCTTCAGCAGCAGTGCTCTTTTTCTTCTTTTTTTTGCCATCCTTGTAATACGATGCAATGACAGAACTGCCTTGGTCAGAATCGTCAACAGTTTTTTCAGACCTATGCTGTACTGTCGTATTATCTCGACTCGTTCGATTTGCATCGCCGTTTGATTGACTAAAACTGACGCCCGCGCTAGCACTCCAAGCCCCTAATGCTAAACATATATAAACAATTAAAAGTTGTTTTCTATTCGTCATCATAGCAAACCTCTTTTCATTTCCATATATTTCAGTATCATTATATGTTCATCTTATAATATAAAACCATTATGTATCAATAATATGAAGTATCATTTTAATCTAACTTGAGTTTTATCAAACTTTCACATAAAATAAAAATGTATTAATATAATTCAAGTGGAGGCGATTATGTATATCGGTGAAATCATTAAAAGCTATCGCGAACAACATAATATGACGGTTGAAGAATTCGCAAATAAATCGAATCTAAGGCAAACAGAAATCAACCAATTGGAAGAATTATTTCAAAGCGATGGAACGACACCTCATCCTGTTGCAATGCGACAAATTAAAGCTATAGCTGAAGCCATCGGACAGCCAATCCCCATCATTATGAATCTTATTTCTGCAGATCAAGAAATCGTCGTTAACGTAGTAGCTGAATCAGATCAGCCACATGCGAAATAATAAAACTTAGTTAATTAAATAAAGATTATTAGCTCATAAAAGGACCCTACATAAATATGTAGAGTCCTTTATATACATATAAAAAGCAAAATAAAAAAGCACCACATTACTGTGATGCTTTAATTTGGTGACCCAGAAGGGATTCGAACCCCTGGCCTTTTGATTCGTAGTCAAACGCTCTATCCAGCTGAGCTACTGAGTCATGTACAAGGTACTCACTTATATTAACATAATGATTGCAGCTACGCAAGCATTTTTTAATATTTTTTGAGTAATTTTATGGACATGCGGTCCGAAGACCGCCATCCAAAATTTGGCAGGGGCAGTAGGACTTGAACCCACAACCAACGGTTTTGGAGACCGCTACTCTACCAATTGAGCTATACCCCTATGTTCATCAAGCTTTGCTTGATACTTGATTAGTTTAACAAATATTACATACTCTGTCAAGAAATAAAGGCCTTTTAATCGATAAAATAATAGTGATTATTAAAGGAAAAGAGCCCTTTCTCAAGGGCTCTTATGTCTACCTAACTTTTACCTTTATATATACGGGAGATGGTATATATAATTAGAGAGTTTTGTATATGTATTGTTTTGTTTATACACAGGGAGAGTATTGTTGTGTATTTAAGTGTTGTTTTATGTGTTGTATTGTTTTGTGTTGTTTGTATTATTTGTAAAAGGGACAGGTAAAAGTTATTAGTAGTAGACCTCCATTTCCTTAGTTGATCTCAATCAACTATAGCTAGTATATAGATAATTCGTGAAAACATAGTGAAAGTGATATGAAATATAATCAAAACGAGTAATTTTTGGTACATTTTGGTATATTATTAAATATCAGAAAAATATCTACAAAGCACGTATTTACTAGGTTAAACAGAGATCTATATAAAATAGTGATAATTCTATGCATGAATAGAATATGTAATAAATAGTAATTATTAAAATTTATAATTAGACCTTCATTAATTATATTATCAATTAATTGATAATATAATTAAAAAATAATGAACTAAGCGATGCAGTGAATCTATCGTCGTTTTATTCTTATTACCTTTAACTTGCCCTACTCACCAGGTCTCCTGGGAGGATAGAAAGCCATACATAAAAAAAGACACACCCTCAGGTGTGCCTTTGCTTCAATCAGCAGCTTCCTATCCTCCCAGGCCGTCTCCAGCCAAGTACTTTCGGCGTTTATGAGCTT